>Ga0181598_1001956_pt1 | contig 19405 bp, 12 predicted proteins | sample 041ome_4_FD_153295 | JGI IMG/M metagenome (GOLD analysis project Ga0181598, IMG submission 153295) | Coastal salt marsh microbial communities from the Groves Creek Marsh, Skidaway Island, Georgia - 041404US metaG (spades assembly) | ecosystem: Environmental > Aquatic > Marine > Intertidal zone >... | reverse complement strand
CAGTCCCACATGTGGGCACATTTCCCGCTCGGGACTGTGACCTTTGGTCATGGTCATGATTGGTCGATTGCCCCCCACTGAAGTTTCAGGGTTCCACCTCACCTCACTGCGCGACGCACGACTTTGCAACATGGCTGGTGCGTGACGCGCGATGCGTGACGACGACGGCGATGTGCGCGCTCGCGTTCGTTCGTTCGTTCGTACGGCGCGACGGTGGCGATGGCGATCGCGCGACGACTGGTGGATGACGATGCGATGAAGGTTGAAGATGCCGATCGGCGTATCCATGGCGCGCGAGAGCGCGCGTGTGGTGTGCGTCGTCACGGCGGCGTGCGACTGGTGTGTACTGACGTGTGCGTGTCGTGCGTATATATATATGTAGGGGATTTACCACCGGGATTCGGTATGCCGCCGGGCATGGGCGGCGGGATGATGGGCGCGGGCGGCTCGCCCTTTGACATGGATAAACTTCGCGAGATGCTCGAGGACCCGTCGATTAAGGAGATGGCGGAACAGATTTCGAGTGATCCGAATTTCAAAGCCATGGCAGAACAGATGCAAGCGAACATGGCGAATATGCAAGCACAAATGGGGGCATTACCACCGGGCATGGGCGGTATGCCGCCGGGGATGCCGCCGGGGATGGGGATGATGGCGGGCATGCCGGGTGGAGGTATGCCGGGTGTGGATCAACAAGCGGCGATGGAAGCGATGCAAGGAGTTATGCAAAACCCTGCGTTTATGAAGATGGCGCAAAAGCTCGGTGAACAAATGATGGAGGATCCTCAAATGAAGGCGATGATGGGGACGATGAACGACCCCGAGACGGCTGAAAAGATGAAGAGGAAGATGGAAGAGTTGAAGGAAGATCCGGAAATGAGCGAGATTATGAAGGAGATCGAAACCGGTGGTCCGCAAGCGATGATGAAATACTGGAACGATCCTAAGGTTTTGAAAAAAATCAACGCCGCGATGGGTGACGTCGTTCCAGTCTTTGGTGCCGGCGCTGGCGCCGACGCTGAAGAGGAAGAGGAAGAGGAGGAAGAAGAAGCCGTCGATGACGAAGAAGAGTCCGTGCTCACGGCTGCGTCCGAAGGTGATTACGACGCTCTCGTTGAATTCTTGAAGGCTGGCCAAGATGCCAACATGAAGGATTCCGAAGGTCGCACTGGTCTTCACTTCGCGTGCGGCTACGGCGAAATCAAGTGCGCCGAACTTCTTTGCAAGGAGGGTGCCGATGTGAACGCGGTGGATAAGAACAAAAACACGCCCATGCATTACGCCGCCGGTTACGGCCGCGTTGATCTCGTCGAACTTTTGGTGGAACACGGCGCGTCTGTGACGCTTCGCAACAACGACGGCAAGTCTCCTGTGGATGTCGCCAAGTTGAACGACCAAGACGACGTCGTGAAAGCTTTGGAAAAGGACGTGTTTTTGTGATCTAAACGAAACAATTGAACCTAATCTACATTTGTCTTGAAATATATTCAATGGCTTCGCTAACATGAAGCTTTTTACTATCCTACCGTTACTGAACTAGAAACGCAATATGTTGGACGTTCGCTCGGCGTCGATGCGTCGTCGTAACTCTGAGCCTTGTCGAGCAAACTTTTCAAACACGTGTGCGTGCATCACCGCCACTGCGGTGTTTGATACCAACGATGTGATTGTGTATTGACGAGGTATGCGCCCTTCTAAGACCTCAAACTCGCCGAAACAACTTCCTCTAATAAATTTTGCGAGCTCCACCGACGAAAAGTCATCCGCCTTGAGCATATCTTTCGCTCGCTGGCGATCCACATCAGTTTCAAACTGTGCATCCTGGAAAATCATTGGCGTCTGCATTCTAATTGGCTTCAATATAGACATTGGATCATCAAGATGCGCCATGGCTTCAGGCGTGTGCACAGCGGCGTATCGAGGATGTACCAATTTGGTCGCAGCGAGCGCGCCGCGAATGACGAAGTACACAAAATATCCCTGCCCCTTGCTTTCGCGTGATTCTTCATCCCAGGACTGCATCTCTTTGAATACTATTTCCGCCTCCTTGAAGACGATTTGTTTGACAAATGCCTTTTTAAATAACTCACGTTCGTGCTGAGTCTCAAACGCGTCGTCGCCGCGAATCAAATGAACATCCCCCATAAACATGTCAAACGCGAGCGGGATCGCCTCAGGTCCAGCCTCTATGGCTGTCGTGCTCACGTCTCCTAATTGCGCGATATCCAACGCCCCAGTCTTCCCAGCGAATATAAAAGCCTCATCCTCCTCTGAGTACACGCTCGAGGCGCTTGCCGTCGCTTGCGAATCCGTCGACACCGAAGACGACTTGGCGACGCCACTCAGATCGCTTCCAGTACCGGAATACGAATCACCATCGCTATATGATCGCGAATATGACCCACTATCGCTGTATGAATCTGAATATGAACGCGAGTACGAGTCCTCGTCGTCGCCGCTACGCGAGTCATACGAACGAGAAGACGAGTAACTGTACGAGCGCGAATCGTACGACCCAGACGCGTACGAGCCATCGCTGGAATAGTCGCCATCGTTATCATCACCACCACCACCGCCGCGGTTGCCGCCATCGCCGCCGCCGCCATTGGCTTTGCCGTCGCCCGCGTTCGAAACACCCGCTGGAGCCGCGCCCGCGCTCATGCGCGCCATCCCTCGCGTGATGTTATTCATGGCGCACGCGACTTACGAGAGCGAGTACTACGGTTGTTCTTTACGCACGCGACGTCGCGCGAGCGAGACTACCGACGTGCGCGCGTCGGTGAGTTTCGCTTGTTTTTTGATTGGTTGGTTGGTTGGTACGCGCAAGCGTGCTATAAAAATTCTAAAAGTCTAGCGGTCTAAGGTCTATGTGCATCTATGCGCCGCGGTAAATTCAGACAGGCGTAAATCCTTGCAGTACTTCTTCACCTCGGCTACAATCGCTTCGCCATGTACAACTTGCTACGATTTTTAACGACATCGAGCGGCGTGCGAAACGGCCTGTCTAAAACCGTATAACCCGCACGCTCGTACACCCTAAGCGCATCCGCGTTCTCAGCAAACACGTGCAAAGTGAGTAAATTAAACCCCCACTCGCGCGCGACGACTTCACCACCAGCGATGAGCGCCGTGGCGAATCCTCGTCGGCGCGCGCTCGCGTCCACCGCCATGCAGCTCAAATACGCGTACTCGTGCGTCTTCGACAGACCGTCAACGTCTTCAAGCGCGCGCATGCACTCAAAATCCCGCTGCACGCTAATCTCTACCACACCAACGACATCACTCTCGCCCGCATCGATCACGAGCGGCGCGAATCTACCCTGAGCCGCATAGGGAAAGTACTTGCGTTCGAGCGTCTGTCGCACGTCGTACTCAAAGTACGCGCGCACGGGCGCATCAAACACCGTCGTCCCGAGCGCGGGCGCGAGCGGCTCGTAAAACGCATCGCTCTGCAGTGCGGCGATGGCGTCGAGTTCGTCGCGCTCGGCAAAGCGCACAATTTTCATCGAGGGCGCTCCACCGTGGCGCAGCACGACGCCGCGCGGGTCCCCGGCGCCGCGAACTTTGCCCCCGATCCATGCCGACGTCGACCGGGGCGGCGGGCGTCTCGAATCCCGCGATGACGACGACGACGACGCGCGCGCGCTGCGCGAGAACGCGTGGGCGGCGACAGTGTGAACCTGCATGCAACCGTCCGCGCACTGGCGTCGTCACATTCATGCGCGCGGCACGAGCGTTCGCGGCGCCTGGAGTGTTACGTCGACAGACGCGGCGTCGGGGTCGCATAGTTCACGAGGTGCGCGTGCGAGTCGGGCGTTCGCGAGCCTTGTCGTCGTCGTCGTCGTCGTCGTCGTCGTCGTTCGAGCTGCGCCTAACCACTTTTTCTCGCGCGCAGGAACCTTTCATCACGCGCGCGTTGACCCTCGCGTCGTCGACGTCATCGAAGATGGACATCACGTTTGTCACTGGGAACGCCAAAAAGCTCGAGGAAGTCAAGGCGATCATCGGTGCGAGCTCGAGTTTTAGCTTGCGCAATCAAAAGTTGGACCTTCCCGAGCTCCAGGGCGAGCCCGAGGACATCGCGAAGGAAAAAGCGCGATTGGCGGCGATTGAAATCGGAGGGCCGACGCTCGTGGAAGACACGTCGTTGTGTTTTAACGCGCTCAATGGGCTCCCAGGACCGTACATCAAGTGGTTCTTAGAAAAGACTGGACACGAAGGGTTGAATAATTTGTTAGCCGCGTACGCGGACAAGAGCGCGTACGCGCAATGCATCTTTGCCTACTCTACTGGTCCGGAGGATAAGGATCCAATGGTGTTCGTCGGACGTACGCACGGGGTTATCGTTCCCGCGCGCGGGCCGACGGATTTTGGGTGGGATCCAGTGTTTCAACCCGATGGATTTGACCAGACGTACGCCGAGTTGGACAAGGCGACGAAGAACACCATCAGTCACAGATTTCGCGCGCTCGATAAATTCCGCTCGCACATCACGGGATCATAGTACGAAATTCCACGCTGTTGCACGTTTTGTTATCATTTATATGCCTCTCATTAGCCCACTCCAACGTGATTGGTTGGCGCGTTCCAGCGCGCGGCGCGTCCGCATTCGTTGCCATGTCGTCGTCTCGCGAGCTCAAAACCGAATACGAAGCCGAGCGTGATGCGCGCGTCGCGCGTAATCGCGCGATGATGCAATCGCTCGGTATTCACACGAACGATATTCTCACGCACTCGCGACAGAATGAAAAGTCGGCGTCAAAGGTTTCAAAAGGCGCGACAGGTGCGAGCGATTCAAACAAGCGCAAAACGCCGAGTGCGGCGTCTACGTCGACGTCGACCGCACCCGCTCGGCGTTCGAAGCGCTTGCAAGGCGCGCCGATGTCATCTAAACGCGCGAGCGGCGCTGGCTATGACGGCGCCGATGAAGATGGCGAGTATGAGGACGAGGAAGGCGTCGCGCTCGACGACGAGGAGACGCGTCGGTTACACGACGTCGCCGCGGCCGCGTACGCGCGTCGACACGCCGGTCGGCAAGAGCGGGCATCGATTGTTGGCACGGCGTCGTATCAACATACACTCATGCGCGTGCGCACGATGGGTGGAGAGGCGCTTGGGCGACGTATTAACGCCATCGAACGCGCAAAGGGCAAGCACGCGGTTATTAAAATGCGGCTCTTCGCTCGCGTGTTGTTTTTAGAAGGCTTGGAATTCCTCGCCGGTGAAGCCGCTGAAGCTTTAGAACGATTGATAGCGGAGTTAGGAGATCCCGAAGCGGAAGAAATGAGCGAGATTCGCGCTGGTATGGCTGCAGATGCGGCTGAGGCGTTTGCAAACGGAGACGAGGATGGCGTATATCATTGCGACGCCGCCACGAACTTATCCAATCCTGGCATTTACGCCGACGTAGTGCGCATCGAAGCTCGCGCAGTGGATACGCAATTCGTGAATGATTTCAACGCAAAATGTTCAAAGGATGCGGCAAAGTTGATTAGTCCGAATGCGAATGTATGGCAGTGCGCCGCGGCGTCGTTGGCAAACGACCGCGGCTTCTTGGATAGCGGTAACGCCGTGTCTCTTGGACAAGATGGAACGTACAACGTCTCCCAGCCACCTGAGTGAATACTTGAATGAATACTTTTTAGTTGAACTGAATGCCCGCGTGCGGAAATGAATGAGCATTTAATGATGAATAGCTGCGATGATTTGATATCATAGAAGACACGAACACAAGGACGAGCACCTCTGGGCGCCACAACGCGACGCTCGAGATGCACACGCGCTCCCTCACCACGGCGCCGTGCGTCGTAAGCGCATCAAAAAGGCGTTCACACGCGCCTTTGTCGTCCCGCTCGCGCGTAAGAAGTGCAGTTGCGCCGCCATCCGAGTCTGAGCTCGCGCTCGCGAGAGACGACGCCGTCGCCGGGTGCACTGAGTGTTCGCTTCCCAACGAACACGCGCGTGCGAGAGCCATCTCGCGCGCGCTGAACGTCCCAAACACTGGTCACGCGCGGATTCTCGTCGTTGGGGCGGAAACCGGAGCGCTTCTCGCGGAGCTCGTGCGTGAAGGCGCGGCGCCCTGTACGGCATTGTGCGTGGATGCCTCAGCGAAGATGCTCGCTCGCGCGGCGGGTGCGATTGATAGCGCGCTCGTGACGGGCATAGACACTTTAGGAAACGCGCATGGCGTGAGATTCATGTGCGATGAGACTTTACGCCGGGTGAAGCCGTACCAAGGACCATTTGATGGCGCGGTGTTCAACGCGCACTTGGTCGACCGGGGCGACGAGAGCGCCATCGCTGAGGCGTTGACGCGAGTGGTGATGCTGTGCAAACCTGGGGCGAGAGTGGTTATTTCTGAACGATTTATGGGTGATGGTAACGATAAGGAGTTTGATTTTTCGGGCGTGGTGCGGAAATTGCCGCTCGCGCGCGTGGACCAGGGCGCGTCGGCGTCGAGCGCAACGAAGGATATACATGCGACGAACGAGTCGAGTTCGCCCATGCGTGCAGATGTCGACGATACACCACTCGTGTTTGCTGTGCCATCGACATTCGGTCTTACGAAACGCATGCGGCTCGAAGCGCCAGTGGTGCACGGATTTGGACGAGGGAGTAAACAAATGGGCGTACCGACGGCGAATTTAGACCCCGAGTTATGCGGAGGAGAAGCGTTCTTGAGCACGCTCCCGCTCGGAGTATACTTTGGTTGGGCGAAACTTAAACGTGACGTTGAATGGCGTGAATGCGTGCTTAACGTGGGCAAGCGTCCAACGTTTGTGGACGGCGACGGCACGACTATTGAAGTCCACGTCATGGGCACGAGCGATTTAAAGCCGCAATACGACACAGATTTTTACGGTGAAGAGATGACTGTGGATGTGTGCGGTTTTATTCGACCGGAAATCCGTTTTGAGAGCTTACACGAACTCGTTGGGCGCATCAAAACGGATATTGGATTGGCGAGAAACGCGTTGGCGAGCGGCGCGCACGCCGCTCCGTAACGCCGACGCTCGCGCGCGCGCCTTGTACAACAATCATCATAAGCAAACATTGGTTTCTTAATACATAACCTATCGTTTTTGATGAACACGTTCGACGCTCGCGGCGTAATCAAGGAGGCATCCGTCGGCGCGCATTCGCCACCGAAAACTTTCAGACGCGCCCCCGTCACGCGTTCGCCGCGACGCGTCACGAAGAGTCATTCACGTACATTTGAACACCATTCGTGACGCCTTATACATATATATACGTCTCATCCATCGCATAACGATACCACTGTCGGTTCCAATCGCCAAGATCGGACGATTTAAACCGCAGCCACCATGACTTCGGTGATAAACTTACCGAGCTTACCCTCTGGCCCGCCCTTCCCGTCGACCAAGTGCTCGCCCGTCGCCTTTTTGGAATACAAGAGCTCCTTCGTATCGAGGCGCAACACCTCAAACGAGCCCTTACGCCAAAGCGCATTCTCCCCACCAGGAATAGGCTTCTCAGCCTGGTTCTCAATCGCCCAACCTTGCCCCGCGGGCACCGTGGCTTTGAGCACCTCGACGTCGTTGTACGTGAATGAAAACTTCCCCGGGCATTCCGCCTCCGTCTTATCGACGAGCATCTTCACCCGAGGCGCGTAGTTTCACTTTTCACAATACTACCCACGCGCGAAACAACACCAACACACCCATCGCCACTCGTCAGTCATCGCGACTATATACTCGAATACACATCGACACCCCATATTGACATTCGACATCGATCGATCGCCTTTCGGTCGTTATCCCGACCGCACCCCGCGTCCCATCGCATCGCGCGTACGTACCTCGATGTGCACCGGAATCGCCGCCATCGCCGTCATCGCACGTCCACGCATCGTCGTCATTCGCGTCGTCGTCGTCATCCGCGTCCGCGCGGTCCCGCCCAGCGTCGCCCGCATCGTCATCGTCGTCGTCGTCATCGCGCCGTGGACTCGCGCGCGAGACGCAAAAAACAAAAAAAAGCCCCCTCCCTCTATCTATCCGATCGATTATTCGGACATCCGGCGTGTTTACTTTTCGGACATCCGGCGTGTTTACTTTTCGGACATCCGGCGTGTTTACTTTTCGGACATCCGGCGTCCAGTCGCCCGTCGACGCCCCTCGGGCAGTCGGGGGTCCCGCCGAGCGGCGCGCGGGCGTGGCGCCAGTGCGCGACGCCGCGGGCAAGGGGCGACGCGAGACGCGGTCGGGTGCGCGCACGCGACGCGACGCGACGGACGCGACGGACGACGGGGCGACCGCGTAGGGTGTGGTGGTGCGCGCGCGCGCGTGCGAATTCATTCGCGAATTCATTCGTCTCGTGCGGTCCACGTGGAAAGGGTGGATTGCACTCGAGGCACGACCGCGCGTGGTCGGTGCGTCGAGCATCGCGCGCACACGGGGGCGAGGCGTGCGTGGTAAAGGTGAGGATAGCGCACGCGTCGTCGTCATTCGCGTCGTCGTCGTCGTCGTCGTCGTCGTCGGTGGTGGTGGTGGTGTACGTGGCGCGCGCGCTGGGCGCGACGCGCGACACACACCGCCCAGTCGTGTGTCGTTTGGGTGATTTTCCCTGGTCACTGACTCGTGCGCGTAGGGGGTCGGGGGCGAAGATTGCCCAGATCCAGCGCGCGGATATCGTCGCGCCGAGGGGCGGGGCGACGTTGGATGAGCGCGATGCGGCGCGCGGCGTCGATGCCGGATTTCGCCGAGGTCGATGGGACGAGCACGGCATCGCGCAGGAGCGTGCCACCGACGGTGTTGATTGTGGATGATTCGGATTTTAATTTGAAAATTGTCTCGCGCGTGGTGCGCGCGTTGTTTACGTCGGCGCGCGTGGTGACGGCGAATGATGGGCGAGAAGGCGTGCAAAAGTATAAGGAGTTGCGAGCGAAAGAGCCGGATGAGAAGCTTGCGATGATTGTGATGGATTTTAACATGCCAAACGTCGATGGTGTAACGGCGGCGAGGTATATACGCGCGCTGGAGGAGATGAATTTGGGCGAAGAATTCAAGCGCGAAAGCGCCGGCGAAGGTTCGAATGCTTCATCGCAAAGCGCAGAGTCTACTTTGAGCATCGAAGGAAAGACAAAGGTGAAGTGTCGGCGTGTTCCGATCGTCATGTATACTACCGAGCTGCAAGTTGTTTTGCCTGCGCTTATAGAGGGTGTCATCGACGACCGGATACCAAAAATTTGCTCAAAAGAGCTCTTTCACACCACGTTGGTGCGCCATTTGCACGAGGATTTTGCACCATTTGTCCAGCCTTGCGCTGGTTACGATAGGAATAGAGCACATAGTGAGAACGACATGGCGGACATCATGCTTGAAACAGGGACTTGGGAACTTGATGAATTGTATGGGTCTTTAGACACCGTCGAGGAAGCCAACGACGCGAAAGAGGGACGGAAACGTGGTAGGAAGGGGAACACGCTCAAGAGCAAGTACAGACGAGGAGGAAATTCTGATGTCATTGACTTGAGTGATGCCAGAACAAGACAGCGATCTAGATTTTTTGCTAGATTTCCTCAGACTTTGCGGAAATTTTTTGGGAAGCGTCAGAACAAGACGCCGCGTGATAAAATGAACGAGCGCGGCGACGGAGCAGCACAGCCGGCCAAGTCAACGATGTTTTCAAGGATCCAAAGCGAGGATAACTTTCGTTATCGTCATTCTCATCAATAGTTTACGTTGATTGTATAGTACAAGATGAGATCTTAGAAACAACTTTGATATGTACATTTTTTTTAACTCATACACAAGTAACACCTTGTTTTACCGGACAAATTTTGTAGGTAGCAGCGTGTCTTCGATGATACTCTGGGGAACGTCTGACTCGTCGCCTTTCAATGCGTGTCGAATCGCTTCGAGTTGCATCTGTCGAAGGGAACGAGTGATGTAAGCTTCCTTTGCACCATCGGATTTTCCAGCAATGTCGATCGCCTCAGCGGTGCTGTACGAATGCTTTGTAGGCGGTATAAAATCTTTACCGCCATCAAGGACAGTGTGGTCTGCAGCGATAAGCTCGATTTCGCCGAGTTTCTTATTCGGATAGTAATCTGGGACGGGACGGATACCTATAACTCTCGAATCATCCTCGGGCGGAGCAGCACTCTTGGCTTCGTCGGGAGTGGGCCACATCCACGTCGCTATCGCTTTGTCCGCACCCTGATCATGTACAACCGCATGTGCACGGCGATCGGCGACTGATTCAATTGTTGTATGTTGCTTTCGTGAACCAGTTGCGTGAAGCGCACGAGTGATTCTTTCGTCGAAAGACTTGTCAATGCGTCGCTCGGTGTTTGGCATCGCGTTTGGCGTCGCGTCTGGCGGAGCAACGATGCCAAATCCAGACGACCCTTGAATGAGCCACTTACCAGCTGATTCACCACGACTCGTGACATATGGTACGTTAGTTTGTGACCGATACGTCGAACGTGCGCCGCATTCTGAGAGCATTCGTCCTATGTTCAAGCGCACGCTCATCACCATTTGATAGCGCGCTTGCGAGACGCGAAAGAGGTCCTCAGCTGTACCCCATAAATAAAGTACTTGCCCGTGAAGCGCGCGCATGTCTACGCCTTGCGGACCATGCACAGGCTGCAGTGAGATTGAAGTCGGATCCGCACCTTCCATGAGCATGTGACGAACAAGCTGCTCACAGCCAAGTTTTCTAGAGTCGGCACGTAAGGCTGCCGTCACAGCCCACATGAGCGGATAACTTCGGAGCTTGACTGATTTTTCAGCCTTTGGCACGAAATTATCATCTAAGTTTTCATGTAAAGCCGAATTGTCACCCTCGTCGACATATCGTGTTCGCAACTCTCTATATCTCGCGACGCGATGTGCTCTCAACTGCTGACGCATATTCAAGTTGACGTCTGGAGCGAGCATAGAATGTAAGCCTACTCTGTCTATGCGCGCGCCTTTGTTGATGCACATTTTGGCAAGAACAATGCCCGTAGCGAGTTGTTCTTGAGACTTTGCCGTCGCCGCACCATACAAGGCGGCAAAAAGCGGCGTGTATTCGTAAGGAACGAGACCAACACCATACTCTGCGAGAAGTGGATTTCTCGCAAACTGATTAATATCCTGCTCGCTACAGCGTTCGATAATTTCTGCAGCGACAGCCATCGTTGTTTTGACTCTAGAAGCGTATCGAAGCTCTAGTTCTTCGCGTGTAACTTGTTCGTTCGACACATACTCTGGTACTTTTGCTCGATCAACTTTTACGTTGTCATCGCCAACTTCGCTCGGCGCACCCAACTCGTCAACGTCTTCGTACAACTGGTCCATCTTTGTATTGTCTTCAGCGCTCTTAGAGTCTTCGTACATGAGCTCTGATGCGTTTGCGTCGTCGCTGTTTTTAGAATCACCATGCTCGGACACCATTGGAATCATGGCTCCAGCAGTTACCACTTCGAGTGCTTTGGGAACTATGGAAATCTTCCCCGCTACGGCTTGCAGCTTCTCTTCCTTCTCCGCGATGTCCCAGTCGAGGGCTTTAGTATCCACAGCTTGATATTCAACGGCACCGTTTTCCGCATCTGTGTCATCATCACTCGGCCTTCCGTCGGCGCTCAAGACTGAATCTACCACTATATTGTTCCCGACATTCAATGCCTTCTGCCTAATCTCATCCTCTCTACGTTTATTTTCTCTTCGCGCGATTTCCAACGCTCTATTTTCCATGGATGTGTGCACGACTGCAGTTGTACGCACGAGTCCCGGAATATCACGACGAGCGGCGACGTGGGAATGACCAAACCGAGACCCTTCAGGACGAATCACCCTATCCCGAGTATTCATCTCGAGTTCGAGTTTTTCAACCGTGCTAGATGAAACGTCGTTTCCTTCATCGACAAAGTATCGTTGATTCTCAGCTCGAGGTGGACGTAGTCTGTCAAGGACAGTGCCACGTTCCATATTACCGTGCTCGCCGCCAGTAACTTCTACACGCGTGCCTTCGTCCCACGTGAGCTCGCCACCCAAATTATGCTTCACCTTCACGTTTCCGAGAGCACCTTGTTCATCTGCAGCTTTGTGATGCATGGATTCTGGTAACTGCATATCCAGTTTAACTATTTCTTCTGTATCTGCTTGCTTCGCTGCTTGATTTAATCTGAGAAGAACTTCACCTACATTCAGCTGCTCATAGTCAATGCCTTCGTCGGGTGGAGGAAGCGGAGCCGCGGCTTCAATTGCCGCCGTTACAGCCATGGCGACAAGAGAGCCCTCAATCCAAGAGTGATTATTTCTATCGATTGACGTATTCACCGCCGCTCCAAAGTCTAAAAGAAGTTCGACTAACTCGAGCGCTTCTTTGTGTCCTTCTTTGGCCGCTGCCTCAATAGCCCAAAAAAGAGGTGGATATTCGCACGCCCCAGAGCGAGGCGGAAGTGACGGAAAAGGTGCTCCAAAATCAAAGTTCGCCACAGTTCCAAACATAGATGACTTAACTGACTCTACGTCGTCAATGCCTGTTTCTTGAATTTCCTTCAACTTGCTGATTTCATCGAAAAGTTTAGCAAACTCCAACTTGCCAAGTTCGCCATCCGTCAGATCCTCGTGTTCACCAGGGGCGCTAGGCACAAGGTCGGCGTATTGATCACGAGTGCGATGCACAACTGACGCGAGTTCTGCATTTTCCACCGCGCGATGCTGCTGCAAACTTGGTTCCTGCGTCATGATGTATGTCACAGGTGTAACGTTTGTGTTTGTGAGCTTGAGCGCTTCCAAGTATGGGGCGGGGATTTCTTCATGATACATTTCTCTGCAGCAAAGGTTGGGATCGGCACCCTTTTCCTTGAGTAACATTTTAAGCAGCTGCAGAATACGTTTACGATTCATTCGTCCCGCACGCAAAGCGTGTATGAGCTGAATCAGTGCGGTGCTCGAGCTATCGCCGGGAAACAAAGCTTTTCTATCGACGATCACGTTTCTCCTCAAAAGGTCCTCAAAAATATCATCTGCGCCCTCCACTCCGTTGAAAATTGCCAGTGCGACCGCAAAAAGCGGTGTACAAGATATCGGATAAGGTCCGAGACCTCGAGTGTTGACGTCGGCGTTCTTTTCAAGGAGCAAGTTGAAAAGATTGTATACTTCAATCATGCCTCTCGAGATATACCCAGCGACCATATTCAACGGCGTGGTGAAAATATCAGCACATTGGTGACTGCACTCTCGTGCAAGCTGCATTTTCATATTTGGGCTCGCATCGTGATTCAGGAGCTGTGTTGCGAGATCAATGCAATCTAGTTTCGCTTGCCTGGGTCTAGCGAATGTCATCGCGTGGTCTCCTTCCGTGTCCGCGAGGCCCATCTCATCCTGAATTTCAGCCAACTCCTTTGCGGAATGGTCAATGTAGGCAAAAGTAGCGCGCTTTGCAGATTCCATCATTTGTTCCCACTTTTCAATGCGCTCGATTTCGGCCTCAACACGCTTCCGTTCGTACTCTTCCGTACTGGTATATTTTCCAAACACCCCCGACGAGGATTTCAGCATCTCCTCTGTGAAACCGACGACATACGTTTGACCATCTTCATCCGTATACGTTGTCGCACCTTTCTTCGCAAGAGTTGATTCCGTATCGCCATCGTCGTCCGAGGTTTCATGATCTTCTTCACTTTCGTCATCATTATCCGCTCGTTGATTCGCTTGTTTTTCTGCCTGAGCGATACGAAAGGCAATCTCCTGAGCCTTCAAATCGCGTGCTTCTTCTGCGGCAATTTCACTTTGCGTTTTCTGAAGATTTTGCAATCTATCTCTTTCAGCTTGCTCTTGACGAGCGATTGCCCCTTGACCGTCAAATGCTGCATCATTGATGTCAGGTAAAAAGCTCGAAATACTGCGCACGTCGTCCTCTTCGACGCTCGCCAGTCGACGCTTACCGCCGCCACTCACCAAATCTGATCCAAGCATGCTCCCTGTATCAGACACGCCCATTTTTTTCGTCGCATCGGGCCACCAGGATGCAGTTTCTAAAAATCCTGTGGACGTAAACGCCGTTGACGCATCGATAGCATCGATAACCATCGTGAGCAACGGAAGTTTTCGTCCATGATGCGGACGGCTGCCGCTAATATCAGGAATTTTCTTCATGCGGGTGATAATGATATCCATGAGTGCCACCGCTGGTGGTCCAGCGCCTTCTGCAATGGCGCATGCTAGTATGAATATGGCTGGGCCTTTAAAGTCGGTGTGCACTTCAACCGGTGCTATTCTGCGCGACTCAAGTTCTGCTACTGACGGTCGATGCGAAAACGACGATTCAAGCGTGAAATTTATGTCGCCACACCCTTTGACAATCATGGCACCGAGCTTGGCAATCCTAGCCTTGTGCGTGAAAGACATGTCGTACGCTTGGCTTGACTCTAAAGCAGCGCATAACACGTTGAGTGGAGTGAGGTAGGTGCCACAGCACGTGTGTGGACCTGGGCGCGAACAGCTCGTATTTGCACTCGCTCCAGCCACAATCAACCGAGACGCAAGCTCGAGCACTTCATCACCGGCTCCAGAAATCACCGCCAGTGCGCAATAAAATAGTGGAGACCCTTCTGTACCTGAAATTCCCATATACGGTGCGATACGGCTGTCCGCAATTGCATTCGTCTCTGGATGCATACGAGACGTCCCGTCTGGGCTCGCGCCGGCGGCTAACAACGCAGTCGCGAAATCCACAATTGCAGTTGAAGTTTGTGTAAAGTGTTCCTCGCGATCCTTCATCTGCGATCGAATAGCTTCGATCGCTTCTACATACAACGCACCTTGCACCTCCATCTCCCTTATCGCATCTTCATGCTGCTGTTCGATCTCCATGTCCAACTGGTCGCGCAAGCGCTGCTCCTCTGGCGACACCCGTCGCTTCTCGAGCATCGAACACAACAACGTCAAAGGCGTGATCCCTTTCCCATGCTGAATCCTATTCCCTCTGGCATTTAAATCACACTCCATCTTCACTAAATCATAAAACATGGGCTTCACCTCACTCGCACTCGCGCCTTCAATCATCGCGCACGCCAACAGCCACGCGCACGTCCCCGACGTCCCATCGCTCATAATCTGCGTCTCTTCCAACGCATAATTATCCACCTTATTCTCCACCAACACCGCCGTGGCTTTATGTGCCTGCACAATAGACACCCGCACCGCATCGAGCTTCTCTTTGCGCTTCAATTCCGCCAGCGCCGACGCTTGGTGCACGCGCGAAGCCACGCGCGCGGCGACCGAGTCGCGCGAGCCTTCGAGCGACGCCTTGTCCCAGCGCGGCATCACCGCGCCGTCACCGCCGACGCTGTACACGTCATCGACGACGGCGACACTCGCGTCATCGCGTCCACTACTGCGGCGTTTCGCATCGTCGTCGATGGCGTCGTCGTCGCCAGCCGACGACGACATCGCCGCGCGCGCGTGTGATGGGCGACGCCGCGGCCGGCATGGTGTTGGGACGAGGCATTGTGTACTGTGACTCTATACCCTCGAGTAAACATGGTGTTGGGACGAGGCATTGTGTACTGTCACTCTATACCCTCGAGTAAACACGAATGACGGTTTATGTGTTTGACACACGGAGGCGGTTGTGTCGTAATGGACGCATGCAATGGCTATGGCGCCGAAACCACACGTGCGGTCGTCCTGTATTGCACCTGGACCTGGAGCGGCGCGATTTTGAAAACGAACATTTCAAAACCGCCCGTCTGTCGCGAGCGACAGTCTCCCCCGCACGCGGGTGACGCGCGGGTGACGCGCGGATGACGACGGTGATGGACGTCGTGGATGACGACGTCACCGCGCCCGCGGCGAAGCGGTCAAAGCATTCGCCCAGACACGATGAGGAGGCGTACGTGCCGGGTGCGATCATGCGCGTGGAGATGCACAACTTTATGACGCATCGGGACGTGGTTTTCGAGCCCGGTCCGCGGTTGAATGTGATTTTAGGCCCGAATGGGACGGGGAAGAGCGCGTTCGTGTGTGCGGTGTGTATTGGGCTCGGTGGGCATCCAAAGTTACTTGGACGCGCGGGTCAGTTGGGGGAGTTCGTGAAGCGCGGGGAGGATTCGGCGTACACTGAGATTGCGTTGCGCGGACGCAAGGTTGGTCAGCCGATCGTGGTTCGACGAGAGTTTAAGAATCGTGATGGTGGGAGCTCTGTATGGCGCTTGAATGGTGTCGTGGTGAAGTACGAACGCGTGATGAGCGAGATGGCTGGATTAAATATGCAGTTGAACAACTTGTGCTCGTTTTTGCCGCAAGACCGCGTCGTGGCGTTTTCTACGCTCAATCCGCAGGAATTGTTGATTGAGACAGAGAAGGCCATCGGAAACGCAGAAATGTTCAATGAGCACGAGCAGCTGAAGGCAATGAAGGAGGCTATTCGAGATTTAGAGCGCTCGGTGGAACAAAAGAAGAATCGCATGGAGAAATTAACACGCGACAACGAAGCGCTTCAACGTGACGTTGATCGTTTGCAAGAGCGCGATGATTTGATTAAAGAAGCCGATGCGATGTCTTCGAAGATACCGTGGTTACAATTTGAGTCGCAGAAGGAACAGTTCATGTTGATTAAGAATGCACACGAGGCGCAAAAACAGAAAGTCCTGGACATCAGAGCTGAGCACGCAAAGCATCAACCCAAGCATGCTGAAATTGACGCGATGAGCAAAGAATCCGTGGCTCGGGTTAGCGCTATAATCGCATCACACAATGCGACGAAAGATAAGATCAAGCGATGTGATGGTAAGTTTACCAAGCTCTCCGGCGAACAAGATGCGTTGGATAGAAAGTTGGCCGGCGAACGCAAGGATGCGAGTGAACTCAAGGAAAAGATTCAACGACGTTTACGAATGATCAGAGAAAACGAGGAGGAGTTGAAAAATGTGCCCGAGGTTCCCACAGACTTGGCCGATCGCTTGAAAGACGTCAAGGATAGAAGCAATGCGAAGAATGATGAGATGCGCTCCGTCGAGATGAAAATTCAAGACCTGCGTGCCCAGGTGCGTCCGCACCAGCAAGCCTTCGAAGGCCTCAAGGACCAATTACGCCGCATCGACTCCGTGCGAGACAAGAAGGTTGAGCAGTTATCGAAGCATCGTCACTTTGCCAGACTCAAAGAAGCCGATGACTGGGTGCAAAGCAAAAAGCAAGCGTTTCACGGTAGGGTATTTGGTCCATTGATTGCAGAGATCGAAGTCTCCGATCCGGTGCATCAAAACATGATCGAGCAACATCTTGGTCCGCACGTTTTGGGGACGTTCATTGTCACTGATCCGCGCGATGAAAGAATGGTGAGCGAGCAAATGAAAAAGTATAACATCAACGTTTGGATGCCGCGACAAATCAACAATTTTGTCCCTGGTGTCATCAGCTCAGAGCTTCGCAACGCCGGCGTACTTTGCACGATGGATAACGTTTTTAAAGCTGATCCCATTGTCAAGCAGTCGTTGAATGACACGCATCGTATTTGCCGAGTGCACGTTGGTGACAATTCTCTGACCTCGTCATCGGTGAACGACATTTTCCAAGCTGGATTGAGCGACAACATTTACTGTGCAAAGGGCGTGTACATGCATCGTAGATCTCGTTACGATCGTAGTGCGTCGACGATGAGTCAGTCCGAACTTCGTCCGTCTCGATTGTTCGTTTCTGAATCTTCTACTTCTCGGCAAGATATTGTTAACAAGCTCGCGCAAGCGGAGAAAAAGTATCGCGAAGTCGATGATGAAATCAAGGCTCTCACGCAGCAATCTGTGGGGATTCGACAAGAGCTTCAGCAAATCACGAGCGACCGCAAACTTTTGAATATGAAAGCGCAGGAACCAGAGGCCAAACGTAAGAAGCTTCTCACCAAAATCTCGCACAACAAGCAGTTACTCAAGGAGGATGAAAAGGCTGCGAGCGTGGAAGACATTGAGAAGCGATATGAAGAGCAAAGCAAGAAACTCACAGGAAATCGGGTCGAAGCAGCCATAGATCTCATTGATCAAGTGCTTTTGTCGCATAAGATTTGCAGTGAAGCAAATGTGGAGTGCCTGATTGGCGTTGAGCGATTGGTGCGAACTCAAAGGCAGACTGAAATCATCAGTGCGATTGAACTGCGCTTCACCGCAGAGCGTGAAAAGCGGGACGATTTCAAGGAAAGGCTCAAGACCGCTCGCGATCAATTGGCGGCCAAAAAGCAAGAGGCAATGGACATCGCCCCGCTCACGCCCGAAATTCAAGAGCAATTCGCGCGTTGGCCGAAAACCATCGAGGAGTTGGACAATGAAATTAAAACCAAAAGGGAGCAAGCGGATGCAATTTTATGTCAAAATCCAAGCGCGCTCGAAGAATACAAGAATAGAACCAAGGAAATGTCGGATCTTACGAAGGCGCTTGAAACCGAAAGCTCATTATTAGCTGGAAAGCAAAGTGAGATTCAAGTTGTGAAAGATCGTTGGTTACCAAAGTTGCAGCGCATAATCGCGAAGATTAGCGAACGCTTTGCGGACAACTTTGCCCACATCGCGTGCGCGGGTCAAATCACTCTCGCTGGTGATGGTTCCCGCGAGCACGGTGGATTTGGTGATGAATTCAAGGATTATTCTTTGGAGATCCGTGTCAAGTTTCGTGCTAATGAAGAAATGCACTTGCTCGACTCGCATCGACAGTCGGGTGGCGAACGCTCGGTGAGTACGATGTTGTACATGATTGCTCTCCAAGGTTTCACCTCTGCTCCGTTCCGTGTCGTCGATGAAATCAATCAAGGTATGGATGCAAGAAACGAACGTAAGGTGTTCAAACGCATGGTCGAGGCAGCGAGCGTGCCGGGCACGCCGCAATGCTTCGTTGTCACGCCCAAATTGCTCACGCAGTTGACGTACAGCGAAGACTGCACAGTGATGTGCATCTTCAACGGGCCGCACGTGCACCAAATGGCGTCGAGATGGCGTGAGATGCAGGCTGCGTTCGATGCGAAGAAAGTTCCAACACCGACGCGATAATGACGCACATAGGTACGACTAGTAGACATGTATACACGCTTTTGATATTATTCACTTCAGCACCACGCACTTGAAATGACATCGATAGAGAGGAAGAGCTGAGATTTTACAAACACGCGCGAAGAGCAGTTTATTATATTAGTGCGCAGCGCGCGCATTGAGTTACTTTGAAAAATCTTTTACGTGTGGTGGTGTTAAATGAACACCATATGGTTGTGAGAACGTTCATTGGAAGCGTTCAGATTTTTGAAATTTTTGTTTTTTTGAAAGCACAGACAGTGATTAAACGCAAAGCATTTAACCGCCGAAACCGTACAAGGTGCGGCCTTGGCGCTTGAGCGCGTAGACGACATCCATGGCGGTGACGGTCTTTCTGCGGGCGTGCTCAGTGTAGGTCACCGCATCGCGGATGACGTT
>Ga0181598_1001940_pt1 | contig 19485 bp, 13 predicted proteins | sample 041ome_4_FD_153295 | JGI IMG/M metagenome (GOLD analysis project Ga0181598, IMG submission 153295) | Coastal salt marsh microbial communities from the Groves Creek Marsh, Skidaway Island, Georgia - 041404US metaG (spades assembly) | ecosystem: Environmental > Aquatic > Marine > Intertidal zone >... | reverse complement strand
GACGGTGCGTCGACGCGCGGACATCGAGCGCGGACTCGCGGACGCTCGGACTCACCGCGCGCGCGCCGTCGCCGCCGCCGAGCGCAGACGCGCGCGCGGCGTACCCGATGAACGCGCGATCGCGGCATTACTGCGTCGTCCTCGTCGCGGGGTCGATGCGGACGCACGATAAAGATTGGGCGGGGTTGGTGCTGGCGACGTCGAGGCGCGCGGTGACCGTGAAACCGCTGGAGGTGACGCGCGACGACGACGACGAGAAGCGCGACGACGAGACGAAGACGGCGGAGGTTCGATTGCGCGTCGCGCGCGCGTATCCGATGAAACGAGTCGATGGATCGGCGATCATGGAGCGATTGACGTTCGCGCCCGACGGCGTGGGCGCCGTGGCGAGAAGAAACGAGCGCGCGGACGCGCCGCCGATGCTGACGCGAAAGTATCGCGTCGACGTGACGAGCGCGGAGCGCGCGATGGTGGGCGCGGAGAGCCCGGAACGCGCGCGCGGCGTCGTCGACGACGCGATCGAGGACGACGGCGACGACGGTAATGGGGTTTCGGAGAGCGTGTATTCGCTGTTCGAGGTCCATCGCGGGGAATCTTCGATCGACGAGTCGCCGCCCGAGGACGTCGGCGAGATCGAAGGCGGCGGCGAGATCGAAGGCGAGTCTCTCGACGCCTTCGAGCCGGCGCCGCACGCCGACGAAAGCGGGGACTCCATCTCGCCCGAGCGACTCGGTATTATTAGACGCGAGTCGCGATCCGCGGACGGGGAAGCGTCCGAATCGCAAGCCGAATGCGTCGCCGCGGCTTTCGTCGCGACGCGGGACGACGAGATCGAATGGAAAGGATCGATCTCGTTCCTTCGCGAGCAGCTCGCCGCGCAGGTCGGCGTGAAGCTCGTGCTCGACCGCGTCGACGTCGAGCGCTTGCTCGAAGAACTGACGTCGAGCGCGCCCGTTTAGTTTCGACGACGCGATGATTTACATATGATTTACATTCGAGCGCGAACGCGCGTTCCGCCGTCGTCGACGACGAACCGTCATTCGTTCGCCGTCATCGCCTCGACGTCGAGCATCAGATCCTTCGTCTCCCGAATCCAATAATCCACGAGCGTCGTCGTGTTCGTGAACGTAAACGTCCCCACGAACTCCTTCTCCTCCAAAAACAACGGCCACCAGTACGGATCGTCCGCCCACATATTTTCAAACGGCACGTCGTCCAAATCGAACCACTCCGGTCGCATCTCATCGCTCGCCGCGATCTCCCCGTCGTACCGCGAGCAGTGAAACACGTGCACCAACCACGGTTCGAGCGGTTTATCGTCGAACACGAATCGCAGCGCCCCTCGCCGCGTCATGTTCGTCGCCTCGACGTTCGCCTCCTCCGTCAGCTCTCGCGCCGCCGCCGCCTCCACCGTCTCCCCGCGCTCCACCTTCCCCCCGAATCCGTTGTAATACCTACGCCCGTCGCGTTTTCGTCAGTCATCGCGCGTTTCGCCTCGTCTCGGTCGCGGACGCACCCGGCGCCGAATCCGCGCAGTTTTTCGCCCAGCAGCACTCGACCGCCCTCGTAGTCGCGCACGACGACGAGCGTGAACGCCCGATGCGCGGCGCCGCGCGCGAGCGCGATGTCGCCCTCGCGCACCTCGCGCGGCATCGGCGCGCCGCGTCGGCGTCTGCGGTCGCGTCGCGTCGCATCCATCCGTCGACCACGGTCGGCACATCGCGGCGCGACGCGCGACGCGCGCGCCATGCGCGACGCCGACGACGCGTCGATCGAGCGCGCGCGCGCCGCGGTCGTCGCGCTGTACGACGCGCGGTCGACGCGAGCGACGCGAGACGAGGCGAACGCGCATCTGATGGCGCTGTCGGAGGACCCGCGCGCGGCGAGCGTCGCGCTCGGACTGCTCGAACGCGCGCGAGGGGACGCGAACGTGGCGTATTACGCGGCGAACGCGCTGAGCGCGACGACGCGCTCGAGGGAGCGGTGGAACGGGGCGAGCGAGGGGGCGCGGGAGGCGATGATGCGACGGACGACGGCGGCGTTCGCGGCGACGGCGAACGACGAGACGACGGAGACGGCGGCGAGACGGTTGGGACTCGCGCTGGCGCGCGGAGGCGCGCGAATGGGGAGCGCGAAGATGCGGGAGGTGGTGGAGACGGCGTTCGGGGCGGTGCGATCGAGCGGGGTGGGGTCGAGCGCGATGCGGGCGGGGATGGAGTTGTTGGCGCTCGCGGCGGAGGCGTGCGACGAGGCGGAGACGTCGAGTCGACGGGAACTCGCGATGGCGTGCGCGAACGAGGGAGAGAGGGTTTTGATTACGGTGCGTGAGGTGTTTAGCGCGTGTGGAAGCGCGCGGTCGCGACAGACGGACGCGTTGAAGGCGTCGTGCGTGCGCGCGGCGCGCGGGTGGTTAAAGTTGGATCCGTCGGGCGACGTCGGCGGCGGATTGCGATTGTCCCCGACTGAGTTCGCCGTGCGACACGGCCAACTTTTCGGGGACGTCTTGCAGTGCTTGGCGATCGAGAGCGGCGGGTGCGGAGCGGCGGCGGTGGACTTTTTGGTGGATTTACACCAAGGACGAAGCGGCGGCGAGGCGGAGGAATTTCAGGCGATGAACGCGGTGACGCGAGGTTTGCTCGCGCACGCGAGCGCGGCAAACGACTCCGACGACGGCGTTTCGCTCGCGCGAAATATTTGTCTCGTCGCCGTTGCGTTGAGCGAACGGTGCGTGAGCGTGCTCGCGCGCGGTGACGAAGATTCCTTGGCGCTCGTGTCGCTCATCTTGTCGCTCATGGAGCGCCACGGTCGCGAGGTGACCGAGGTGGCGGTTGATTTTTTCTTAATGATGGATGTTGTGGGAGTGTCTTCGAGGCACGAAAGCTTGCGTGCGCCCATGCACGCGCGTTTGACGGAGGTGTTACTGAAACAAGCGACGTTGCCCGACGATTTCACCACCTGGGCCGTCGCGAACGAGGACGAGGACACGTTTGAGCGATTTCGCGAACACGTCGTCGCCGATCTTCTCGACAACTGTTACGGCGTTTTGCGTGGGCAATACTTTAGCATAATTGGTAGCGCGTTAGGTGCCGCGCAAAATTGGCAAGCCGCTGAGGCGGGAGCGTTCGCATTGCGCGCTCCCGCGAGTCGCGTCAACGACGATTTGGAAGACGCACCCTCGGAGGAGATCGAAACGTTTCTCGCGCAACTTCTATCGACGATTTCTGAGCACACGACCGACAACAGCGGTCTGTTCTCATCGCATCAGCTCGTTCGAGCGGGTACGTGTCGCCTCATCGCGTCTTACGCCAACTGGCTCGGTCGTCGCGGCCCTCCCGCGAACTCGGCGGCGCAAGCCGCGCGCGCGCGCGGCGTTTTGATGTACATCACGTCGTCTTTTCCGCATCCTCCCGCGTGGTCGCGGGCGGCTTTAGCGTTTAAATCAGTGTGTTCGCGGTGTGCGCGACATTTGAAGGAACCATCCACGTTTGCGGCGCTGTTAGAACACACCGAAAGATGCATCGCGGACGTGCGATTGACTTTTGAAAGCGAAGACGACGAGGACGGTCGCGCGTCGGTCACCGAAGGATTGGCGCGGGTGATTGCGGCGATGCCCGTGCAGCAAGCGTCGGAGGCAAGCGCGAGGTTAATAGCTCCTGTGCTTGCGCGATGCAAACGGATCGCTGCCGAAATGGCGCCGCAGATTCCTCCGAACCAAATCGCGCACGCCTCGGCGGCGAGAGCGATGGCGGCTGAACTCGCCTTGATCGCGGCGTCGGTGAGATTCTTAGAATTTTTACCGAGTGCGACGATCGCGTCGAGCTGTGAGCACCCTGCCATCTCCGTTTTAGCCGCGGCGTGGCCGACGCTGGAAGAAATCGTCGCGAAGCGAACGTGGCAAGCGCCGAGCGTGATTAAAGCTGCGGCGGAGATTTACGTCGCGGCGCTTCTGAGCGCCAAGGAAAGTTCAGTCAACATGATCGTGCCCATGCTCGAATCCATCGCGCGCACGTTCATGGCGACTAAGTGTGCGTCCTTGCTCGAGCCGATCGCCACCGCGATAGAGGTGGCGTCGATCAGCTCGCCCGAGAGTGGCACGAGCGAGTTGTTGCCAAGCGCCCCGCACGTCGGCGCGACGTTGAGCGCGGCTTTCTCCCAAATAGCATGTGAGACCGTGCGTGGCGTGCGATCGGGATCAGATGATTGGGATCTCGCTGAAGCTTTATTTTCCACCGCTAGGACGTTCGTTATCTTCGCGCCGGCGCAGGGATTGGCGAACGAAACCTTGTTCGACGTGCTCGATCTCTCCGTCGCCGCGCTCGAGCTGCGAGAGTACGCCCCCGTGCGCGCATCTTTGGCGCTGCTGAACGCGATCATTTCTCCCGGTGAAAAGGCCAAGCGATCCGCACCCTGGGTCGCCAATGCGTGTCGCGTGGACGAATACTTCCTCTCCCGCGGCCCGCTCGCGGCGAACGCCATCCTCCGCGCGGCGTGCGCCGAAATTACCCCTCGCGCCTGCCTCCGCCCCGCCGCCTCATTCCTCGCCACTTTACTCCATACCGCCCCCGACGTCGTCACACCCTGGATCATCACCGCCATCGACGCCCTCGAACCGATCCATCCCGCGCGCGAGCGCTTCGCAGCGACGCTCGCCCGCCGCCCCCCTCTCCCCCATCCTCGCCTCGTCGCCGCGCTGTGCGACTTCGTCTTCATCGCCATCGGCGTCGGCGACGTCGACGATTTACTCGCGTATGACGTGTAACGCACGCTTTCGCGCGCCTTCCCTCTCCGATCGCGTCTCCGCGCGCGCGCCGCGAAGTCCCCGTCCCAAATCGACATTTCGCCAAATGATGGCGAATCCACGTGTTTCCCAAACGTATTTCAAATCCCACCGCGCCGTCGCGACATTCCCGCGCTGCCTCGCCTGCCCGGCGCCCATGGAGGCCCCGCGCACGGTCGATGAGGTCCACGCAAACTTTTCCCGTCGACGCGACGGCCTCGTCAAGGCCCTGACGCGCGGTACGAACGCGCGCGCGCGCCGATCGACGGATTCGCACGCCGCGCGACCGGGACGCGACCGGGACGCGATCGCGGTCGCGCGACGAAGCGCGCGACGAAGCGCGCGCGACGCGAACGCGGACGACGACGCAGACGATTAACCCGCGTCGAACCACGCAGACGTCGAGGCGTTCTACGCGCAGTGCGACCCGGACAAGGAAAACTTGTGCCTGTACGGCAATCCCGACGGGACGTGGGACGTGCAATTACCCGCCGAAGAAGTCCCGCCCGAGCTCCCGGAACCGGCGCTCGGGATTAATTTCGCGCGCGATGGGATGCAGGTAAATTCGATGCGCGCGAATCCGCGCGGCGCGCGGCGCGAACGCGGCGCGAATGCGGCGCGACGATGCGATTTGATTCGATACGACCGCGCGCGCGAACGACCGACTGACGAAGTCGCGATGCGCGGTGCTTTCGACGACGCAGCGTAAGGATTGGCTCGCGTTGGTCGCCGTGCACAGCGATGCGTGGTTGATGGCGGTGGCGTTTTATTACGGCGCCAAGTTTGACGCCAAGAAACGGTGCGTCGAGCGTCGAGCGCGTTGTCGTCGTCGATGCCGATGCCGCTGAAACGACGCGAATGCGACCCTCGCGGGTGACGAAGCGACGCGATGTTCGACGACGACGCGCGCGACTGACGGCGACGCGGGACGACGACGACGATCAGTGATGCACTTTTCGCGCAGATCAACGCCGTGCCCACGGTGTACGAAACGCTCAGCGCGGCGCACGGACGCGAAGAGAAACCGACGAGCGCGGGCGCGCGTCAGAATGGCGGTGCGCAGGCGAACGGGCGCGACGCGACGGGGAAGGGCGCGAAAACCGCGCTCGCGGACGTCAAGGGAAATAGTTCCAAGGTGAAGAAGCATAAAGTGGACCCGGTGCGTGCGAACGAAGCGCGCTGGCGGCGATTTCGTGACGAATGCGCGCGTGACGCGATTCGCTCCTTCGCGACGATGACGACGACCACGACCACGACGACTGACGACGACGCGATCGACGCCTCGGTTCGATGCGCAGATGGACGCACAAGGTTTTAAGAAACCATCCTCTGGGTTCATCCTAGACCCCGATCAAGCGCTGACGGCGCTGAAGAACGCGCAAATTGAGGTGCGAGCGCGAACCGTCGTTTTCGGAACCCTCGAGACGAGGGAGCCCGACGCGCACTCGAGGCGATTTGTCTCGTCACGCGTCGCGTCACGCGTCGACAAGACGCGATGCGCGTGAGAAGATGAACGAGGATGCGAAGACTGACGTGATCGCGCGCGCGCGCCGCCTCCACAGTTGTTTTGGCCGGACGATAACTTGTGGTATCGCGCGGAGGTGATTTCGCTCAACGAGCGTAATCGCACCGCCAAGGTACTTTACGCGACGTCTGACGTCGAAACGTTGAATTTGGATGAATTGATTCGTGAAGGTCACGTGAATGTGCGACGCGAGGCGTGAGTGAGGACGTTTGAGGGGAAAAGAGAGAGCTCGGGGCTCTCCACGGAGAATTCGTCGCGACGTAGCGAATTCATTTGTACAAAACGGGGCGACACATTTAGCACGGTGAAGACCGGCGAGCGAGCGCACGCGGACGACGAACATCTCGGACGCGTCACGCTACATTCGCTCGCGGGACCAGAACAGTCACACGCCGCGCGACACGACGAGACGCGCCCTCTCTTAGCGAGGCGCGGATTCGACGCTTTGTAACGGAACGCAAAGATTGTTTCATTAACGCGCGCACGCGCGCACGCACCGCGACAACACTAGATTGACTTACTAAATTACAGTATCGGCTAGGTCAGACGTCGTCGCCTCGTTCCCGCGATGGGCGAGGCGGCGGAGGTCCCGGCGGCATGGGCGGCGGCATGGGCGGCGCGAAATAGCTCGGCGCCGCTTGTTGCCACGTCATCCCACCCATCGGCGGCGGCATCATCATCGGCATCACCCCTGGGACGTTCATCGGCACCATCCTCGCCGACCCCACGCTCGGATCGCGGCGAATAAAATCCGGATCGAACGAGTCCGCCCACCGATCCTTCCGCGTCGCCTTCTTCGGCGCGAACGCCCGCGCGCTCGCCGACATCCCCGACCCACCGTTGCCGCGCTCCCGCCCCATCGACGCGTCCGCGCCATCGCCTCTCACGTCCAGCGCGTTCCCATCGTTCCCATCGTTCGTCGTCGTCGTCGTCGTCGTCGTCGTCGTCGTCGTCGTCGTCGTCGTCGTCGTCTCGTCCGCGACGTCGTCGCCTTCGCCTTCGTCCCCGTCGCCAAAGATGCGTTCGCGCGCCAACCTATACGCCTCCTCCCGCGCCGCGACCGTCGCCGTCGCGTCCAACTCATCGTTCGTCGCCGTCGCGCGCGCGCGCGCGTCCCCCGCGTCGACCGCATCGCTCGCGCGCGTCGCCTTTTGCTCTCGCGCGCGCAGCACCTTTCTCACCACCTTCACCGTCTCGTTCGTCGCCATCGCGCCGCGCCGTCGCGTCGCCGTCGCGCGGTCCCGTCGTCGCCGTCGCGTTCGACGCCGCGCGCGCTCGAGGACGCGCGCGCGCGCGGCGGCGTCGAGTGCGGCGTCGGATTCGAACGCGCGCGCTACAATACGCGACAAGAGTCTAAGATTCGTCGACCGCGCCGCGCGCGTCCTCGCGCGCGTCGACCGCGCCGCGCCCGAGCGCGCGCGCCGCGCCGATCGACGCGTCAAAATTATTCCCGGCGCGCGCGCGCGTTCGAGCGCGCGAGACGGCGCGACGACGACGCGCGCGGTCGATCTTCGTGAAATCGCGCGCGGTCGACGTCGAAGCGGCGCGGGCCGTCGTCAGACCCGCGCGCGCGCGTCGACGCGTCGATCGGGAACGGCGCGCCGCGGTGCGCTCGGGAGAATTACGCGCTCGATGACGACCGCGATTTCGGCGCGCGCGCTCGCCGTCGTCGCCGCGAGGGCGACGCGAACGGCGCGCGGGGCTCGAGGCCAAGCGGCGGCGCGGCGATGCGCGACGGATCGACGCGGCGGCGCGACGGCGCGCGATCGACGCGCGACGTTCGGGACGCGAATGATGTCGCGCGGCGCGACGCCGCGAGCGGTGACGACCGAGGACGAGGTCGAGGCGGACTCGCGACGGGAGGCGCGGGAGAGCGCGGTGGGCGCGGCGCCGCCGCACGAAGTCTCCGAGGAAAAGGAGTACGACGTGTTCCGGGACTCGCTGCTGCGGTACATGGGGTACGCGAATGAGTGCGGTGAAGCGTTCGTGGCGTGGTTGCCGGTTTGGGGCGTGCCGGCGACGTATGGAATCGCGGCGACGTACGTGCTGGCGGACACGGTGGATAAGGGCGTCAAGCGCTGGAACAAGGCGGAGGGGGCGAGCGATCGCGCGAACCAAGCCGCGGCGGTGGCGACGGAAACCCTGACTTGGCAAATGCTCGCGAGCGTGTTTTGGCCGGGATCGTTCATTCGCGTCGTCGTGGCGACGACGAATTTGGCGTTGGCGAAGGCGGACGTGAGCGCGTTCGACTCGCTCGCGGCGCAGGGACTCGACGTCGAACGCATCTTGCCCACGTTGTTGGGATTGGCGGCGATTCCGTTCATCGTGAAGCCGATCGATACGACGATCGATGCGGCGGCGGAGATTTCGTTCGCCAAGGCGCTCCGAGGCGAGATGAAGAACGCCTCCGAGTGGGCCGTCGGGGCCGGCGTCGTCGGCGCGTGCCTGGCCGTGCCGCCGGTGTTGTTCGGGCTCGCGGAGACGATCTCCAACGCGGCGCAGTAGACGATATCGTTTTTCTCATTCATTAGGTTTCATCACCACCACCATGCAACCAGCAGAGCGATTCTTTCGTCACCGTAATGATATCTTTCTACATTCCTTCAACGTTTTCTACAAATTTTCGCTAATTTTTCTACTTTGCGCGCGCGCGTCACGCCAAGACGACGTCTGATTTCTTCCCCGCGGCCGCCTTGCCGGTCTTGATGGTTTCTCCTTCGATTTCTTTCCGTTTGTAATAGTGCGGCGCGATCTCCACGAGCCACTCGGGCTTGATTTCAATTACTTGCCGCATGTATTCCTTGGACGTGTACACGAGCTCAAAGTACACGACCCAGCGCGGAAGCTCCTTCGCGAGCCCGCTCGACGGATGGATGGCCACGGTTTGCGGATTCTTCACCGTTCTATAGCTGCCGTTCTTTTGCAGTTTGGCGGTGTGGTAGAAGAATCCGCTCGTGATGCACTTTTTAATGCCGTCGAGGTCGTTTGTGTTCGACGACGGCTCGATTTCGACGCGCTCGAGGAGCTTTTCGAGCTGTTCTCGAATATCTCGCGCCGTTTTCATCGTCCGCTGCTGCACAAAGTTTTCGTAACACCACGTGACAGAAAAGTCGGCGTCACGCCATGAGTTGTATACGTTTAATAACGCGATGTGATCGCCGACGTTGCCGATGTGAAAGGATTTGTGCGCGTGATCGGCGAGCTGTAGCTTGTCTTTGGGACGATAAAATACCGTGTTTCCGCACGACAGCATGCAGCAAATCGTCATCACTTCATCGCTTACTTTGTACTTGTCACTCGCGCAGAGCGTCTTCGAAAGCATCGGGTCCAGAGGGAACTCAGCCATCTTGCGCCCGAGTTTCGTGAGCTCGCCTCTATCGTTCAACGCGCCGAGGGCGTACAGTTGTTCGAGCGCTCGAAGTAACGTCTCGGCCGGGGGCGGATCCATGAAGTCGAAGTGCATCAAATCGTTGATTCCGAGTGATTTCAACATCAACACCACGTTCCCGAGGTTCGTGCGCTGAATTTCGGGTACGGTGTTCGGGTCGAGTTCGTTTTGGAAACTCCACGCCGTGTATAGACGGAAACACTTTCCCGCCGATGTACGACCGGCGCGACCGGCGCGCTGCAACGCGCTCGCCTGCGATGTGGGGGTGACGACGAGTGACTCCATCCCCGTGCGTGGGTTATAACTCTTTTGCTTGCAAAACCCAGGATCAATCACGTATTTGATGCCGTCAATCGTGAGCGACGTCTCGGCGATGTTCGTCGCCAGGACGACTTTTCGCGATCCCTTGGGCGTGTCCTCGAAAATCTTCGCCTGCATGTCGCTTGGCAGCGATGCGTAAATGGGCGCGATGATAAGCTCGGGAGGTTTCTTCTCCATCTCGTGGATGCGCGTCTTCAACAGTTCCTCACAACTTTCAATCTCCTCTTGACCGGTGCAAAAGACTAAAATGTCGCCCTCGGGTTGGGTGAGATGAATTTGTAACACCGTCACCACGGTGGCGTCCACGTAATCTGCCTCGGGTTGCTGTGTGTAGAGAATATCCACCGGAAATCGACGACCGGGAATTCTGAAAATCGGTGCGAAATCAAAGTACTCGCTAAACTTTTCCGCGTCGAGCGTGGCGGAGGAGATGAGAAGCTTGATCTCCGGTCGGAATCTGGCGATATCCTTGACGAGGCCAAAAAGAACGTCGGTGTGCAGCGTGCGCTCGTGCGCCTCGTCCACCATCATCACCGCATACGACGACAAGTCTGGCTCACCCAAGAATTCGCGCAAGAGCATCCCGTCCGTCATGTACTTGACTCGCGTCTTGTCGTTGGTGCAGTCCTCGAAACGAATGGTGTAGCCAACCTCGTGACCGAGCTTTACGCCCGCTTCCTCCGCGACGCGCGACGCGACGGACATCGCCGCCACTCGTCTCGGCTGCGTACAACCGATTTTTTGCGTCTTGCCACCGAAACCAGCTTCCCACATGTACTGCGGAATTTGCGTCGTCTTGCCCGAACCCGTCTCGCCGACGATGACGACGACTTGGTGATCCTCCACCGCCTTGATGAGAGACTCGCGGTATGGAAAAATCGGAAGCGACTTGCGATCGGCTTCTATCTTGGCCCTTTTCCCGAGTTTTCCCGCCAAAGCGAGCTTGGTGCGTTTCTCTTCGTCCATCTCGCTCTCGCTCTCGCTCTCGCTCTCGCTCTCGCTCTCGCTTCCGCTCGACACGCCGTCGCCCGCCATGATTTCATCCTTGATGAACTTGATTTGATCGTCGTACACCAAGTCGTACTCCTTGACTTCAGATTTCTTATTCTTCGCTCCGAACTGCGCCTGCGCTTGTTTGACTTGATGCGCCTCCCACTGGTCTTGATCCTTGAAAGGATTCGCGTCGTCCTCGGGGTCGGGCTCCTTGTATCGTTGTCTCGCCACCGCGAACCGTTCGTTCGTGGACTTCGGCTTGTTCGGATCGTCGTACGCCGTGGGTATAGAGTAACGCTCCTCTAAGGCGTCGTTAATGCTATTGATTTGCTCCATCGCGAGCTCGTAAACCTTCTTCCTCTTTTCTAAATCCTTGCGCTGCTCCTCCGTCACGTCTTGGCCTTCGTAAAAGTACTCCGTCTCTTTGATCGATTCTTTCAGCTCCTCGAGCTTTTGAAGCTCGCGTTTCTTCAAGTACTCTTGCCGCGATACCTTTCTGAGTTCGGGCACTAAATCTGTGCGCTGTTCATCCGTCTCCAAATGCGCGCCTCGACGCTCGGCTTCCGCGCGCTCCGCCTCCGTCGGTCCTCGATCGCCGCTCAACTTTTTCGTCTTCGCCTCATCCTTCGCCCGCAGGCGTTGTTCAAACTCATCGCGCTCTCGCAAATCTTCCTCCATCTCTCGCGCCTTCCTCGTCTCTTCGTCTTCCTCCGACGCCGACGGCGCCGCGTACGATTCGTCTTCGCGTTCCCCCGCGAGCGCTCGCCGACGCGTCTCCACCGCCTCCGCGTCCTCCTCGCTCTCGCTCGCCCCCTCGTCCTTCCCTCGTTTCTTCCTCATCTTTTTCGCTCGTTTCGTCGCCCTTCGCTTCGCTCTGTCGTCCTCCTCGCGTTCGCGTTCGCGCTCGCTCTCGCTCTCCTCCGCCAACAACTCGTACGTCGCCGCCGCGCGCGTCGCCGTCCAATCATCCCTCGTCGCCGCCCTCGCGACGCCCGTCGACGCCGCGGCGCCTCCGCGCGCGTCCGCCGCGCTCCCTTTCGCGTCGTCGGACGCGCTCGCGCACACCGCGCGCGCGAACGCGCGCGTCTTTTCGTCGTCGGGACATCCGCACTCGATCAGCGCCGCCTCGAGCGCGCGCGCGTCGCCGCCGCTCTCTCGCGCCTTGTCCAGCACGAACGCCTCGAGCGCGCTCGCGGTGTACCCGAGGAGGTCGTGCAGGCCGTCGCGGACGACGACCGCGGCGCGGGACGCCGCCATCGTCGCGACGCGTCGACGAGTGCGGCGCCGCGCCTTCGACGTCGCGACTCGGCGACGCGGCGCGCGAACGGGACGCGCGCGAACGGCGACGGCGCGCGCGATGCGAAGCGCGCGCGCGCGCGGCGCGCTCCGGGGCCCGAGCGCGCGACGCGCGGCGCGACGCGCGACGACGAAGGCGCGAACGACGCGCGCGCCCTCGCGCGCGACGAACGCGGACGTCGACGGCATGCGCGACGCGCTCGAGCGCGCGCGCGCGACGCCGCTGGAGATCATGGATAAGGCGCTGGAAACGTACGGCGACGGGCTGGCGATCGCGTTCAGCGGGGCGGAGGACGTGGCGGTGATTCAGTACGCGGCGCTCACGGGGCGGCCGTATCGCGTCTTCTCGCTCGACACGGGGCGGTTGAATCCGGAGACGTACGAGCTGTTCGATAAGGTTGAGAAACATTTTGACATAAAGATTGAGTATTGCTTTCCCGAGAGCGAGGCGGTGAAGGCGCTGGTGAACGAGAAGGGGATGTTTTCGTTTTACGAGGACGGACACAAGGAGTGCTGCGGCGTGCGCAAGGTGAAGCCTTTGCGGGCGAAGCTGGCGACGCTCACGGCGTGGGTGACGGGGCAGCGGAAGGATCAGAGCCCCGGTACGCGAAACGCGGTGCCGGCGTGCCAGATCGATCCCGTGTTCGAGGGCGCGGCCGGGGGCGCGGGAAGTTTGGTCAAGTTTAACCCGCTCACGGACGCGACGTCGCAAGAGGTGTGGGATTTCTTGCGCGTCATGGGCACGCCCGTGAACGCGTTGCACGAGCGTGGGTACGTCTCGATCGGATGCGCGCCGTGCACGCGGGCCGTGCTTCCGGGACAGCAAGAGCGCGAAGGACGGTGGTGGTGGGAAGACGCGAGCGACAAGGAGTGCGGCTTGCACAGCGGCAACTTGACGGCGGAGGAAAAGGCGAAGCAAGACGATCGCGAGGCGACGGAAGAAGACATTTTTGAGCACGACTCGATTCGAAACTTGTCTCGAGACGACATCGCCGCGTTGAAGGACGAAAAGACGCACGGCGAGACCACTCTGGCGGTGCTGTACGCGCCGTGGTGTCCGTTTTGTCAGCGCATGGTGAGCGGTTTCGAAACCGCCGCCGAGCGTCTCGGGCCGAAGGGCGTGAAATTCGCCAAGTTCCGCGCCGATCGCGACGAAAAGGAGTGGTCGCAAGAAAACTTGTCGATGAAATCGTTCCCGACGCTCTTGCTCTTCCCGAAAGGCCGCTCGGGGTACGTCAAGCTCGGCTCGGAGCGCCGAGACCCGGACAGCTTGGAAATTTTCATCGAGTCCATCACGGGCAAGCTCTGAGCGAACGGGCGCGAACGAATCACGAGTCATTTTTCAATAACACAACTCCCAAGTCCTCCTCGTCGTCGAACGCGGTCGTCGAACGCGCGTCCCGCAGTGCGCGCCTCTCGCCCGAAAGCGCTCGCCGCCATGGGTCTCACCGCGAGCTCGCTCAATCTCACGCAGTACGACATCGAGGACGTTCAGCAACACTGTGGCGGTAAATTCACCTCGCGCGAGATCCAAGCGCTGTATCAGCGCTTCCGCGCGCTCGACAAGAAGCACAAAGGATTCATCACGGAGGACGAACTCATGGCGATTCCCGAGCTCGCCATCTCCCCGCTCGCGCCGAGAATCGTGCAGATGTTCCAAAACCAAAACTTTAAAGACTTTGTGCGCATGATCAGCGCTCTGAGCTCCAAGGCGACGCGAGAGGAGCGATTGAGATTTATGTTTCATTGCTACGACGTCGATCGAGACGGCGTCGTGTCGAGGAGCGACTTAGAAACCATCACGAGACACCTGGTCGGAAGCTCGATTTCGCAGGAAGACTTCGATCAATTGATCTCTAAAGCGTTCGGGGAGCTGCGAAAGATGCGAGGGGGCGAGGAAGACGCGGGAGGGGTGACGTTCGAGGAGTTCGCGGCGCTGCTCGCGCGCGTCGACACGCTCCCCGCGGTCAAGGTTCCCTTGGAAGACGATTGACGGAAGACGGAACGAGCCCGTCCGTGGTTTTAGACGACGACGCGCGATTGTAATCCTAGTTAGCCGCGCGTACGTTTTCGGACGCCTCACACCTCGACCCATGGCGCCCGTCGCGCGCGCGCCGCCCGTCGCGGTGACGCCGCGACGCCGCGTCGCGTGCGCTGGAACGCGAGCTCGGGACTCGAGCGACGCCGTCGGCGGCGTCGCCCGCCGCGCGTGTTTGCTGTTCGCCCCGTCCGTCGCCGCGGCGTTGGGACGCCGCGCGGCTTTCGCGGACGAAGCGTCGGTGAAAATAGTGCGCGACGTCGCGGGATTCGGCGCCAAGGAGGCGACGAGCAAGAGCTTGGTGTTGGTCAAGTACGAGGGCACGCTGGCGAGCGACGGCGCGGTGTTCGACACCACCCTGGGCGGGCGAGTGTACGCGACGAGCTCCTCGGGCGTGGGCTCGGTGAGCATAGCGCCCGCGGCGGCGAGACCGGTGGTCGTCAATCTGAGCTCGGACGCCCCGGTGCCCGGGGTGCCCGAGGGCTTGCGCTTGGGCATACGCGGCATGCGCGTCGGCGGTACGAGAACGTTCGAGGTGCCGCCCGAGTTGGGATTCGGGTCGGCGGCGGTGCGGTCGCCGTACGCGACGATTCCCGCGAACAGCGCGTTGAAATACGAAGTGACGCTGTTGCGTCTCAGCGACACCGGACCGGACGCGTTGTACGCCGGCATCTCGCGATGCGGTCTCGGCGGCGCGTCGCAGATGAGCGACGGGTGCGCGAGCGTCGAGCCCATGGAATAGCGAACCGAACCTCGCGACGTAGCAGCGCGCGCCGCGGTTGTAACCACGACGGTATTGATCAAAACTGTACCGAAAACAACGTCGATGTTGATGCGATTGGTGATCCAGTTGTGCCAAAAAAACGTTTCAAAACGTGCTACCAACTAACAGACAGATGCGGCGTTCGAGTCTGAGACGATCGAGTCTCGTTATGTGAGGAGGTTTGCTCAAGGGGTCGCCTCGTTCCGACCGTCGTGGATGGCGAAATTTATGGGTCATCATGGACACTCGGGTTTAGGGTGTAGTGAGATGCAATAAATAAAAAAATGTGTAAAATATCTGAAAAAAAGAAGAGTTATACGTGATGTTCTCGTCCTCGTCGTCCTCGTCGTCATCGTTTCCGTGCGCCTCTTCTTCGAGTCGAACAGTTCTTCGGTACGTCGCCTCCGATCGGTCGAGTGGGTCGTCGTCAACGCCGCGAGCGCCGCCCTCGATCTCACCTACGCGTTCGTATGTAAAAAAACCATGATCCTGCCAGGGATCGAACCTGGAATCTCCGGTTTGCAACTCGAACGGCTCGTTCGACGGAGTGTTTATAAAGGGTCCTCGAAAACCGTAGACCGGCGCCTTATCCATTGGGCCACAGGACCGTCGTTATATACCTCGAAAACTAAAAACATCGTCGACCCCACCCCGATCAAGGATCTAGCGTCAATGTTATGGGCGCGCGTTTTTGATGCGATGATATCGGGATTCGGGATTCCGGCGCGCGACGTTCCGGCGTTCCGCGTCACGACGCGTCGCGACGCGACCTTCGACGCCCTCCTCGCGATGGCGTCCGACGACGAAGCGCGCGATGACGACGATTTCGACGTCCTCGCCGCGGCCGGGAGCTCCGACGACGACGCCGACGACGACGATTTCGACGATGGGTACGGATCAGATTTGATGGGCGACGCCGCCGATCGCGCGCGCCTCGCGTCGTTGAACGAACTCGAGCGGGAAGAGATCATGCTCGAACGCGCGGACGCGCGAAAGAGGCTGGAATCGCGACGCGCGATCATCGCGGCGGCGCGATCGAAGGAATTGGAGCTGGCTCGGAAGAAGACGGGGGCGCGGGCGATTTCGAGTAAACAGCGGGACGAGTTAGAGGCGCTCGAACGCATCGCGGAGGCGAAGAAACGAAAAGAACGCAGTCGACGCGTGTTCGGTGATCTGAGCGAGGACGAGGAAGAATTTGGCGGGGCAGCCTCCGAATCGGAAGACGAAGAAAGGGTCGCGAGACCTCGGCGGAAGAAACGCGAAACCCGAGCGGACGTCGATCTTGAGGCTGAATACGCGTCGTCCGACGTTCCGGCGACGCGCGATGAGATCGCGTCGGTGACGGTGAAGAGACATCAGCTCGAGCAGTGGGTGAACGAACCGTACTTTGAAGCCGCGGTGACGAATTGTTTGACGCGCGTCGGCATAGGACTCAACAAGGAAGGGCAAAACGTCTATCGCCTCGTCGAGATCGCGGGCGTCGCGGACGGCAAGTACAAGCAATACTCGCTCAAAAAGTACGAGTACTTGGCCAACAAACCGCCGACGCAAAAGTGGTTGATTTTGCGCTGGGGAAAGTCTGAAAAGACGTTTCGACTGAGCGAGGTTTCAAACTCCGACGTGCAAGACGCCGAGTGGAAAGCCTGGGTGGCGCACTGCGCGCAGGCGGGGTGCACCCCCATCACCGCGCGCGATGTGAAGAAGTGTCTTCAAGGGTTGGAAGAGGCGAAAAATTACCGATACACGAGCGACGACGTGACGAAGATTCTCGCGGAGAAGCGCGAAAAGCAAGGGACGCGTCACAACTTATTGTTTGAAAAGGAGCAAATCAAGGCGGCGATCGCGCACGCCGAGGCGGAAAACGATTTAGATAAAGTTGAAGAGCTTCGTCAACGTTTCGACGAGGTCGATCGAGAGATAAAGGACAAATTGCAGCAGAGAAGCGGGTCGACGCAGGACGCCCTCGCGAACATCAACCGCCGCAACGAAATCCAAAACAGCGAAAAGCTCTCGAAGCGAGCGTCCGAGCAAGTGGCGAAACTCAAGGCGGGCGTGTTGAACACGGGCTCAGGCGATCCATTCAGTCGTCGCCCGACGCGTTTGACGACGTATTGGGACATGGGCGCGGGCGCCGCCGAGCGATCGGCGACGGCGGCGGAAGAAGAAGAAGCCGCGGCGGCGACCGCCGCGGCGCCGGCGACCGATGGTGGAGACGAAGAAGACGACATCTTTCTCACCGCGGGTGTGGACGCGCAGCAAAGCGAAAAAGAACTCGTAGACGTGCTTCAGCAGGCGCACCGCGAAACCGTCGGCTCGCTCAACATCGATCTCAGTCGACTCGACGCGCCCGCGGACGCGGACGCCCTCAGGCTCAAGACGACGAAGAGTGTGCTCGATCGCGGTGCCGTACTTTTGAAATCCGCCTACGACGCTCAACGCGCCGAGCAGCTCGCGACGCAACCGCCCGGTAAGGCTTTCACCGTCGCCGAATACTTGGCCGAGTTCGTGGCGCCGACGTGAGCGACCGAACGACGCAACTTTGTAGTGACGAATTTACACAATCTAGTAGCTATACCCGAATAACGATCCCTCTAACTCCGCAGCGGCGGCGACACCAGCGTCACCGCGTCGCCTCTGATGAACAAGAAGGGCACGTTTCTCTTCGTCGTCTTCGTAAACTCCTCGAACGTCTCCTCGTCCGTCTCCGTGCTCGTGATCACTTCCTCCACGTCACCGAGGATCATGTTCAAGTGTTGATCGTACGCCTGCGCGCGAAACCACGGCGAAGAGTCGTCAGTCGTCGGTCGAGCGATCGCTCGTTCGATTCGCGATCGCGTCGCGTCGATTCGCGGCGACGACGCACGTGTAAGCGCCCTCTGGCCTCTCTGTCGCCGCGCAGCTTGACGTAAACCTTCTCGTCGAGGGCGAGGCGGATCAGGTCCAAGGGCTCGCGCACGGCGGCGTCTTCCTCGGCGGCGGACATGGCCAGGGAGGCGCGAAGTGGCGACGGCGCGAGGCGCGAACGCGGACGCGGACGCGGAGCGAATCGAATCGCGAGCGTGCACGGCGCGTGACGACCGGCGCGCGGAACGGACTAAGATTATGATACACACGCGCGCGACCGTTCGAGGGCTAGAACGCGTCGACGTGAATCTCGCGCGCGACGGCGCGAGGGCGCGACGAGGCGAAATCGACGTCCAAGTCGAGCCACGCGCGCCAATCGTCCACGTCCTCGGCCGCGCGCGGCGAGCCGCGCTGTTCGACCCACTTGGGATCGTACGAGGATTCGTCCGCGGCGTACGGCCAGTGCGGGCTGAGCGTCACCGTGCGACCGACGATGAGGAGCGTCGGCGACACGAGCTCGCACGCCGCCGCGGCTTCGGGTAGGTGCTCGATGGAGCTAAACACTCGACGTTCGTCCACGGTCGTGCCGCGCTCGATCGCCACCGCGGGCATATCGGCCGGAAATCCGCTCGCGATGAGCTTTTCGCTGAGCTTCGGGAGCGTGCCCAGACCCATGTAGACGACGAGCGTCGTCTCGACGTCGGCGCTCGTCACCGCGAAATCCACCGGATCGCTCGCCGCGCCCGTGGCGTCCTCGCGCGACCCCGCGCCCTCGCGCAGATGTCCGGTCAACAACCGCACCGACGTTGCCACCCCGCGGTGCGTGAGCGGTATGCCGAGCTCGCTCCCGACGCCCGCCGCCGCGGTGATTCCCGGAACCACCTCCACGCGCACGTTCGGATTGTGCTCGCGCAGGAACTCGAACTCCTCCCCGCCGCGCCCGAACACCAGCGGATCCCCGCCCTTCAACCGCAGGATCGTCGCCCCGGCGTCCGCGAACGCCGCCAGCAGTTCGTGTATCTCCTCCTGCGTCCGCGTGTGGTACCCCGCTCGCTTCCCCACGTACACCATCCGCGCCTCCGCGCGCGCGAGATTCAGGATCTCGTTCGACACCAACCGATCGTACAGCACCACGTCCGCGGTCTGCATGAGCTGATACGCGCGAAGCGTGAGCAAGCCCGGGTCGCCCGGTCCGACGCCCACCAGGCACACCCTCGCCGCGCGCGCGTCGTCGCGCGTCGTCGCGCTCGACGCCCTCGCGCGCCCTCGCGCGCGCAGCAGCTCGAGCGCGTCGAGCGCGTCGTCCGCCGCCGCGTCGCCGCCGCCGTCGGCGCGCGCGGCGGCGCGCGCGCGTCGATTCGAGTCGTCGCCGCCGAATCGTCGCGCGGCGGCGAATCGTCGCGCCGTCGCGCGCGACGCCGCGCGCGGGGCGGACCGAGACGGCGCGCGCGGCGTCGGCGTCGTCGCCGTCGCGAGCGCCATCGCGCGAGACGGCGCGCGACGCGGTGCGGCGACGCGATGTGGCGCGCGCCGTCGCCCG
>Ga0181598_1001938_pt1 | contig 19493 bp, 13 predicted proteins | sample 041ome_4_FD_153295 | JGI IMG/M metagenome (GOLD analysis project Ga0181598, IMG submission 153295) | Coastal salt marsh microbial communities from the Groves Creek Marsh, Skidaway Island, Georgia - 041404US metaG (spades assembly) | ecosystem: Environmental > Aquatic > Marine > Intertidal zone >... | reverse complement strand
TCCCGAAGGTTTGCCGGTTGCCATAACCATGGCACTGGCAATAGGTATGCGGCGTATGGCCAAAGTTGGAGTCATTATCAGAAATCTGGTGGCGGTGGAGTCGCTGGGTTCCTGCACGCTGATTGCCTCGGATAAAACCGGCACGTTGACCGTCAATGAAATGACTATTCGCAAGATAATACTGGCGGATGGAAATGAGTTCAGTATCTCCGGTGAGGGCATGGACATTCATGGTCAGATAGAAGCGCAGGGCACCACTGAATACTCCTCTGCAAATGAAAATTTACAGCTTCTTGTTCATGGCGCGGCCCTGGCCAACGAAGCTTATCTTGAATTCAAGGATGGGCAGCCGGAAGGCCATGGTGATGCAGTCGATGTGGCATTTTTGGTTTTGGCGGAAAAAGCCGGCCTGCGTACGGAAACCTTAAGAAAACTGCATCCAGAGTTAGGCAATATCCCCTACGAATCGCAGAATGCTTTTGCTGCCAGCATTAACCAATATGGCGACGCCATAGAATTCTTTCTGAAGGGAAGTGTCGAAAATTTGCTGGCAATGTGCGTTGCCTCTGAACAGACCGAGGCACTGAAAAAGCAGGCAGAGCTACTGGCACGTCAGGGGTATCGGGTAATGGGTATTGCCCATCGGGTACTGGATCAAGTACCAGGCGATCCCCATGCCTGTCTGAATACGATGGAGATGATCGGCATCGTGGGCATGATAGACCCGTTAAGACCCGAGGCCATCACGGCGGTCAAGGAGTGTCGCCAGTCACACATCAGGGTGGCCATGATAACCGGCGATCATCCTGATACTGCCAGCGTCCTTGCAAGAGAGTTGGGCATTGCCCGGCTCGGTACCTCACGCCCCAAGGATCCTACTGTCTCGGGAACCCAATTGGCCGAGGCACAGCTTCAGGGTGGAAGTAAATTTGATGACATCGTGGCCGCCACTAATGTCTATGCCCGTGTTGCGCCACGGCAGAAAATGGAGATTGTCCAAAGCTTTATCAAGCAGGGAGAATTTGTAGCGGTTACCGGTGACGGCATTAATGATGCACCGGCACTGAAACATGCCCATATCGGCATCTCTATGGGTAAGCGCGGTTCAGACATGGCGCGGGAAAGTTCCGACATGATTCTTACCGATGATAATTTCGCCTCTATAGTACAAGGCATCAAACAGGGGCGTATTGTTTACAACAATATTCGAAAAGTTATCTTTTTGCTGATCTCTACCGGCGCCGCTGAAATAACACTTATCATGCTGTCGATCATTTCAGGGTTGCCACTGCCTCTGCTTCCATTACAACTGCTATGGTTAAACCTGGTCACCAATGGCATCCAGGATATTGCCCTGGTCTTCGAAACGGAGGAAGGCAACGAGCTGCAACAAAAACCCCGAGATCCTGAGGAACCCATCTTTAATCGCCTCATGATCGAAAGAGTCACGGTAAATGCCATCGTCATGGGCTGCCTTGCCTTCGCCGTGTTTTACTGGCAAATCAACATGGGTACTGACGAAGTCGCCGCCAGGAATATCACCCTGCTGCTGATGGTGCTTTTCGAAAACGTTCATGTGTTTAATAGCCGCTCGGAAAGAATATCGATTTTCCGGCAAAACTTTTTTGGCAATCCACTACTTCTGTTTGGCATGCTGGGTTCCCAGGCTATACACATCATTGCCATGCATACTCCCGGCTTAAACAGCGTCCTGCAAATCGAGCCTGTTTCACCGGAGCTTTGGTCTCAATTGTTATCCGTATCACTCATTTTGATCATTGTCGATGAAACGCATAAGTACTGGCACAACCGTTCAAATGAAAGTCAGGCTATAATCCCTTCAACAATGAATTAGCGGCCAGGACTATAAAAAATATAATGGGGTTGCCATAGTGCTCCGAACTTCCTATTAATTATGAGACTTTCAACTTTGGTTAATCCAACATTGTCTAAACTTCTACCGCAATCCATGCGCGCTATAACAATAGGTTTAACCACGAGTACCAGCCTTGCCTGCTGTTCTTTATTTGCCCAACAAGTAGAACTTAAAACTGACAATCTTGAGTTATTGCAGGTCGAGAACTATTTTTTCAAGGATCATAACAAGAATGGCAGACTGGATGATTATGAAGACTGGCGCCTGAGTCCTGAAGAGCGTGCCGCACATCTAGTCAGTTTGATGACTGTTGAGGAAAAAGCAGGTGCCATGCTGCATGGCACCCTGCCCATGGATCAGTCGCAAACTCCTGACGCAGCTGGTTACGATTACCCTCGGTCAGAAGAGATAATTCGAAAGCGCAATATCAATCATTTGATTACCCGAATAAGTGGTAAGCCCGGGAAAATTGCCGAACAAAATAATCACATACAAAAGTTGGCAGAAACTTCCCGCCTGGGCATTCCGATCACTGTAAGTACCGATCCACGTCATCATTTTCAATTTACCGAAGGCGCTTCAGTCGCCAATGCCGGGTTCTCACAATGGCCTGAAACCTTGGGTTTTGCAGCGCTCAGAGATCCGCAGTTGGTGAAGCAATTTGCAAATATTGCGCGACAGGAATACCGGGTAACAGGAATCCATATGGGCCTGTCACCCCAGGCCGATCTGAGTACAGAGCCAAGATGGTCTCGCATTAACGGCACTTTTGGCGAAGATGCCACGCTTGCAAAAGCATTGGTGCAGGCTTATGTGGAAGGGTTTCAGAATGGCAGCGATGGCATTCATGCAGACAGTGTTGCCCTGGTGGTAAAACACTGGACCGGTTATGGCGCAGCCGCAGAGGGTTTTGACAGCCACAACTACTATGGCCGCTACGCTGTTTTTCCCGGCAACAATTTTGATTATCACGTAATCCCCTTTGAAGGCGCCTTTGCGGCTAATGTCGCCGGTGTAATGCCTACCTATTCAATACTGAAAGATTTAACAATTCAGGGAGCCGTCACAGAACAGGTGGGCGTTGGCTTTAATCGTTTCATTCTGACCGACCTGCTAAAAAATGAGCATGGCTTCAAGGGTATCGTGCTTTCTGACTGGGGTATCACCAGAGACTGCTCCCGGGCCTGCATAGAGGGCAAGGATGAATCCGGTATCCAGGGCTTTCATAATTTCTCCTCTGCCTGGGGCGTTATCGATTTAACGATGGAAGAACGGTTTGCCAAAGGTATAGCCGCCGGCATAGATCAATTTGGAGGCGTTGAGGATACCCATGAACTGGCCTCGACAATAAGACAAGGGATGGTCAGCCAGGCGCGCATTAATACCTCGGTCAGGCATCTTATGGCGCAAAAGTTTTCCCTGGGCTTATTTGAAAAACCGTTGGTTGATACCGAAGAAGCCTCTCATTTAGCTGGAAACCAGTCGTTTTCGCAACTGTCCGGTGAAGTACAAAGCAAATCGCTGGTACTGCTTGAAAATAAAAACGACCTGCTGCCTCTCACCGATAGTAAAGCCAGACTTTATCTCCATGGCATTGATGCCGCTATTGCAAAAGCCCATGGTTTTACAATCGTGGAGGATCCAGAACAAGCTGATATTGCCATTATCAGAGCCAATACGCCGTACCAGATTCTGCACCCGGATTATGTATTCGGACGTATGCAACATGAAGGGGATTTATCATTCAAAGACGGTAATGATGAATATGAACTGATAAAAAAAACCAGTGCTGTAGTGCCTACCATAGTCACGGTCTATCTTGATCGCCCTGCCATCTTAAGCAATATTATTGATAAGGCCGATGCGATACTGGGTAACTTCGGCATTAGCGATACCGCCTTGATGAATGCCATCGTTGGAAACATCGCTCCTGCAGGGAAATTGCCCTTTCAATTACCTGCCAGTATGCAGGGCGTAAGAGAGCAACAAGCCGACGTGCCCTTCGATTCAGCTGACGAGTTATTTGGTTTTGGTTTTGGACTGGAATACAGGACACAGTAAATTGTCGGGATAATAATCCACTATTTGCTCTTTTTCAGAAATGCTGCGGCACCCAACAAACCGGGATATTCAGCGGTAATAACAAAGGTTGGAATTTTTTCATTATAGGAACGATAACGCCCCTTTGCTTCAAAGCGATCTCGAAATTCACTGTTGTTAAGAAAATCGATAAATCTGGGAACTATACCACCGCCAATATAAACACCTCCAAATGCGGCTGTGGTCAATGCCAGGCTACCGCAAAAAGAACCCAGCATTGCACAAAACAAGTGAAGAGTTTTTTCACAGCTGGCAGACTTGCCTGCCAGCGCCAACCCACTTACCTGATCCCCACTTAATATTTCCGCATCAACACCATCAATTTCACAGACAGCGGCATGTAGTTCTGCAAGGCCGGGGCCGGATAAAATCCTTTCGCATGAGACGTGGCCATATTGGCGATGAAAAATACGCCATATTTCCTGCTCATACGGCGTGTTGGGCGCAAAGTCCATATGACCCCCTTCTCCGGGTAATACCTGCCAGAGATTTCCCCTCCTGCTGAGTATTGCTACCCCCAATCCGGTACCAGGGCCACATATCAAGGCCGGTTTGTCAGGATCAATATTACCTGCCCCAAGCTGAATCTTTTCCGTGTTGCCCAGCAAGGGAATAGCCAGAGCAACGGCATGAAAATCATTAATGATGTTTAGGGTTTTTAATGACAACTGCTGTTTCAATTCCTTACCTGAAAAAGACCAGTTGAGATTGGTCATGGTAACCCGATCTTCTACCAGAGGACTGGCAATCGCCATGCATAAGCTCATGACTTCAAGCTGATGTTTTTCAATATAGGATGAAAACACTTCTGCGGGCCCGGAAAAATCGAGACAGGACCAGGACTCAAGCGCTTTCAAATTATGATTTTCATCGAGAGTCGCTATGCGACAGTTCGTTCCCCCGATATCCATGACTACTTGCATTATATTGTTACGACTTTCGCCCCAAAAATTTGAAGATGCTAAAAATTAACCTGGATTAGTCTAACACTACTTATATGGATCAGACTTAACCCATATAAAACTTGATTCGGGTAAGTTTATTCCCTTACCCTGCCTACTGTCCTTTAGCCGGGTAATAAGAATAAACAATAAACAGGCAAATGCTATGAGCTCAGTTAGGCCCCAACACTCCAGGCGTACCATCCTCTTTATCACGGCGGTAGTGGCTATGGGAGGGCTTTTGTTTGGCTATGACACCGGGGTTATTTCAGGCAGCCAACTCTACTTTACTGAATTTTTTGGGTTGACCACCGGTGAACAGGGCTGGGCTGTCAGCAGTGCCATCTATGGCTGTCTGTTTGGCGCTTTAGCCAGTGGTTATCTTACAAAGCAAATCAGCCGCAAATACACCCTGCTGCTGTCGGCCCTGCTTTTTATTGTATCTGCCTGGGGCTCCGGCATGGCGAACTCACTTCTGGAGCTTTCCGTTTACCGGATTATCGGTGGCCTTGGCGTGGGCATGGCATCCATGGCAGCGCCTATGTATATAGCCGAAATCTCGCCACCAAAAGAACGCGGACAAATGGTTTCCTTCTACCAACTGGCGGTTGTTATCGGTTTTTTTGTGGTGTTTCTGGCCACCTATTTTATTGGCAATGGCAGCGTTAATTTCGTTGCCTCATTTAATGAGAACGATCTGCATATCTGGAATGTTGAACAGGGCTGGCGAATTATGTTCTGGTCTGAACTGATTCCGGCGGGATTATTTTTTGTTTTATTATTTTTTGTTCCCCATACACCACGCTGGTTAGTGTTGAAAAAAAGAACTGAACAGGCGAGAAATGTTTTAAGCCTTATTACATCCAATGCAGAAGAAGCCAGACTCGAGCTGGAAGATATCAAACTGTCATTTTCCGAAACCCCGAAACATCACAAAGTTACCCTGGCTAGCAAAGGCATCGCTTTCATCCTGTTTCTGGGCATCATGCTGTCGATTTTTCAACAAACCACTGGCATTAACGCCATTCTTTATTATGGCGCCGAGATATTCAGCAATGCACTTGGCTATGGCCCGGAAGACGCACTGAAACAGCAGTTATGGACCGCTGGCGTCAATCTGGCATTCACCTTTATCGCAATTTTCAGTATCGACAGATGGGGAAGAAAACCGTTATTGCTCACAGGAATCGCAGGTATGTTTCTGGGCTTGAGCATTCTTGCCTTGACTATTTACAGCAGGCAAATGGGCATAATTTCCTTACTCGCGATTCTCCTGTTTATTGGTTCCTTTGCCATGTCCATGGGACCGGTAGTATGGGTACTGCTGTCTGAAATATTCCCCAACACCATACGCAGTATTGCCATGTCTATTGCGGTTGCAGCCCAGTGGTTATTTAATGCCATCGTTGCCAACAGTTTTCCCGTCGTTAATGGTAGCCAGTTAAACAATGAGATCTTTAATGGCATCCTGCCTTATCTGATTTTTGCCTCATTTTGTTTGATCACATTTGTCTTCGTCTGGCGCCTGGTGCCTGAGACCAAAGGCAAAACACTGGAAGAACTTGAAGCACTATGGACCGGGGAGAATGTTTTTCATGAGGCCGATGAAATCGAACCCGAAAGGTAGGGAGTTTTAAAAATAAAACCGGCAGCGCACACTCAGACAATGCTCTACCGGCTTTAGATGCTTATTTTAATTAATATCAGGGCGAACTGCTCATCTCGGCAAGACTGCGTAATTGCTTCACATCATCAATGCCGCCCATGTTATTTACATTGGTAAAACCCGCGGCTTCAAGAATTGCCTTGGCCTGACCGGCACGGTTGCCACTGCGGCAATAAAGATTGATTTCATCGCCTTTGCCATAGGAGGCCGCGAATGTCTCAACATCAATGGTCTCCAGGGGAATATTCAGATCTCCATCAATATGATTTTCGCTGTACTCCTCAACTGTTCTGACATCTATCCACACTGGTTCAGGCATGCTTGCACAAGCCACCAGTGTAAACAGGGCAATAACAGTAACTAATCTAGCGGCTGGATGTATTAAGAAATTCATTGTTGGTTTCCTTCATTAGCGAACAGTAGTTTGATTATTGTTAATACCTTATTTAATTCTGGTCATATATGCCAGAGCATGGCGCGAATCAATTTTCATCGGGCCTACTCTGCATTGAGTTGTTCGTAGTAGTCACGTATTGGTTGAAAGGGTCCGAACTGATGCTGCTCCTGTGGGAAAGGATCGGCATAAGGCAGATAGGGACTGTCTACCGGTTTGCGCCACAGCTCGGGAAAATCCACTTCCAACGCTGCCTTGATGGGGCGCGGTTGGGAATTAATATAGGCAGACACATCGTAGGCTTGATCATCAGTAAGATCTGGCATGCCCAATGGCATGCGCGCCTTGATAAAGCGCGCCGCTGTAAGCACCCGTGTCATGCCTGCACCATTATTATAACTTTCAGGTCCCCATAGTGGCGGAAACAAATAACCATCCAGCAGATCTGCTGTTTGTTTTAAACCCAATCCGTCTGCCCCATGACAAACCTGGCACTTTGCTTCATAGACTACTTTACCGGCATCGATACTGGCTTTACGCTGAGGCTCCACAAAGGCTGGCGGCTCAAACGCCCGGGTTTTCTCATCACTCATAATGTTGTACTGCTGGCCCAGACCCAGGATATAACTTTCCATGGCAATCATTTCCACGCTGTCCCGTGGCAAAGGTTTACCGTTCATGCTGCGCTGCATGCAGCCATTGATGCGATCCCTGAGATCACCTTCACCACCGTCCCGACCAGAGAAACGCGGATAACGTGACGCCGATTGCAACAATGACAGGGTGCCCGGCGATGTGCCAGAATCAAGATGGCAAGAGGCACAGTCAAGACCATTGCCGGAATAGCGCATGGCAGGGTTCGGCTGTTCAGGACCCAGCAGGCGAGTGGTTTCACGTAATAATTGCTGACCATAGGCGGCAGTAGCGGCCGCAGGTATAGCAGCTACCTCTTCCTGCGCCGGTCCACTGTTAAGCCCGTACAGTATGACTCCAATGCCTAACAGGCTGGTTGCGCCGAGTACCAGTATCACGCCATGACTGATATTACGTTCGCTCATAGTTTTTCTCGATGCTGCTCAACTTCATTGTCTTTTTGCTGCGAGTTTATTTCATCCGTGTGCTGATAATACTTTTCAAAATTGTTCAGCTGCTGCTGAAACAGATATTTCGGTTTCTCGATGCGGGCGCGCAGTTCACTACGCATTGCCCAGGACAGTAAAAAAACCAGCGCCAGACCCAAAGAGCTTAGCACAATGATATCGATAATCATGGCTCGGCCTCGTAAAACTGACGCAGATAATAACTCACCGCCAGAATCTCTGGCTCTGATAAACGATCAGTCCAGGGCGCCATGGAGGAACCCTCGATACCATTGTTTAATACCCTGACGCTTTCACCCAGCGTAGGTCTTTGCTTTGTAAAATCAGTAGGGGCAATTGCTAACTGACTGACCGCAAAGCCCTGCCCATCACCAGCATCACCATGGCATTGAACGCAGTTATTCTGATATACCCGTTGCCCTGTTACCAACTGTAACTGACCGGGTGGTGCGACTGATTCTTCCTCAGCGAATGCTTTCACATAACTTGCCAAAGCATTCAGGCCACTAAGGGGGATATCGCGCCAGGCGGGCATCGCTGTGCCGGGGACACCATGCCAGAGCACGTCTGCCAGACGCTGTTGAGTATAATCATACTGAGTCAAATTTGCCGGACGTGGTCGCAACCAGTCAGCTGCCGGACCATTGCCAGTGCCATCATCACCATGACAACCCGCACATAAAGTCTGCCAAAGCATTTCACCATTTTCCGACAGGGGCGCACTATCAAAATCAGGGAGTTCCCCGCTGATCATGGATTTGCCAGGATGGGCATTCAACAATGGCGAGGTTACCGCCATCTGCGTCCATTTATTATCCGGAAAAAGTGACTTGATTGTTTCATCCCCGTCGGGCCAGGCCAGTTCTCTGGCTCTGCCCAGAGACTCCAGATAATCAACCAGATCAAGGGCTTCCTGTTTGGGCTGATCTGCACTGCCATTAAAAAAGGCATTGTAAGACGGCATGATGGACCAGGGCACAACGCTACGCGGCGCAAACAAATGTGCCAGATGCCAGTCACGATTACGGGTACTGCCGGCACGTGACAGATCAGGCCCAACACGTCGCGTGCCCCACATATGTGGCGTATCAAATTGCCCCTCCCAGGCCAGCGTGGGAGCCCCGAAGCGACTGATATCAGCATCCGTAAAGCGTATCTGCTGGGTATGACAGTAGGCACACCCTTCCCTGGCATAAATCTGCCTGCCGCGGGCTTCTGATTCTGAATAGGTATAGAGGTCTGGAGGTGACATGGCGGCAATCTGTCGATCCAGTTCCATTCCGGGCCAGACCCCAAGCAGTCCTATCGAAAGTATAAAAAATCCGATGGCGGCACTTGCCGCTACCCGATATGACATGCGCAAAAAATACGCGTTAGATGTCGAGGGTTCTGTGGCATTCGCAGAACTGCCGGATTGGACATTGGCATCTTCATGACGCTGTTTCGCCAAAAGTGTAAGACCTGCCCCTTTTTCTCCACTGCACAGGCCATAAAACAGCAGGATAAAACCGGCCACAATGGGTATGGATGAAAGAGATCGAATGAGCCAGTAAGGTCTGGATTGCTGGACAGACTCATACCAGGGCGACCCGTTTTGCCACAGCTCGGCCTGCACCAGACCAGCAATGGTCAGATCGATAACCATAATGCTGATGCCAATCACCAACAGCCAGAATGACCACGCCAGGGCGCCGGCGTTATAGCGCGCCCAGGGAATACGTTGCCAGCTGTGAACAATACCGCCAATCCCGGCAAAGGTGGCGAAGCCAAGCATGGCAAGATGGGAATGGCCAATCACCCAGTCGGTGAAATGCACCACCTGATTCAGCGACATTTGTGCCTGCAGGGCACCCTGCACACTGACAATCAGGTAAAAAATTGTCGCCACCAGAACAAAGCGCAGACCGATATCTTTTTTTAGCATGTTAGTGCCACGCAAAGACATCAGCAGGTTTGTCACTACCACAATGACGATCACACCCAGCAATGCAGATGCGGCAATGGCGCCTAACTGGGCCGCCATGGGGATGACCGAGAACACATAGTGATGGGTGCCATTGAGAGGGTAGAGAAAAAACAATCCCCAGAATCCCAGCATGGAAAGAAAATGACTATAGATCGGCCTGCCAGTGACGGCCGGAATAATAAAATACAGTATCGACAATGCCAGCGGTGTGACAAACAGCCCTACCGCATCATGAATCCAGAGGCCGGTAAAGGCCGCACTTTTCGCTCCCGGCACCAGCTCAGGAATTATATTCCCCATGGGATAGGCCAGCAGGGTAAACACCAGCGCACCGATGATATACCAGCTGGATACATAGAGATCTTCAAGACCGTTTTTGAAAAATGGGGGGAGAAACTGAATTGCCGCCAACACCAGTGCAGCAATAACAAATACATCAATGACAAGGGGAAATTCAGCCCATTCAATTGGCTGGCTCACACCGCTGAGCACAAGCAGCCAGCCCGGCAGCATCACGACAAAATTCCACAATCCGAATAACCAGCGACCCAGATTGTGACTGAACACCTTGCGACCGGTGAGCACCGGAACAGCATGGTAGAGAAAGGCCAGAAAGGCATTGCCCAGCCAGCCCAGCATGATGCCCTGGGTATGGGCATAGCGCATTCGACCCCAGGCCATGGAGTGCCAGGAACCCAATACATCAGGCAGGAAGAATTGCAGGGAAATGGCAATGCCACACAGAATAGCGAAGAGCACACACACCAGCGCGGCTATGCTGTGTGCATAAACCAGCGGTGTATCTACCAGTTCATCTGTAGCGGCTTTTGTGACCAGGCGGGAAGCCTTGAATACTTCACTCATCCCGCATACAACAGACTGTATCCGTATTCCTGGGCTCGCGTCATGCCCATCACACCGGCGGGTACAAAGCGGGCATTGGGAATGGCCCCTGCCATAATCTCGGCAACCACAGCGTCAGTTTCCTGACCGGTACTGCCAGCGATCATACCGGCAATACCGCGAGTGGCGGTGGCACAAATCGCAAAATGCACACCACGCTCTATCATGCTGGGAATACTTGCCCTGGCGAATGGTCCACTGGCAATATTCAAAATATTTCGTGTCGGCACTTCTTTGGTTTCAGGGTCCGTGAGCTGCATGCGGCCATTGAGTAACTCACCGTATTTTTCCCAGATGGCATCCCCATAACCAAAAGCTGTTGAACCATGGCGATAGCAAACAATCATGGCGTAGTCTTTGTCAGCACCAGCGTAGGCATTCTCATGAGCATTCAGGATATTCATGCCATAACGCAAGGCATCCTGTCCGCCTGTTACCGTGGAAGTATCAATAAATACCCGATGGTTACCGGGAATCTGATCAAACCAGGCATCATCTGCATGCCGGGCCGGTTGAAAGCTTGTTGCACCGGTTTGCGCCCGGGCTTCCGGTGAGGCCGCCGTCACGGCAAGTCCTGCCACGACTGCTCCCATGCCAGCCATCACAGCGCGGCGTTGTACTTTTTCATCATCTGTTTTTTTCATCATGCTTACCTTTTGAATTGCCATCCCCGGGTTAACTTTCTATTTGCTGATTATTCTTAATTTATCAGAATCTTATTATTAGTGACCGTCTGGCCGATCAGTATATAGCAGTATAAAAGGATCAGGGAATTGTGGCTATGCAAAGCCTTTGATAAGCGACCAGATTCCTTATTGTTTGTCGCACTATTGATATGCAGCAAATCTTTCAGGGCATCACAGGGACATAAAGCAGGATAACTTTTTAAGATTGGGCCTGGGAGTTCAAGAGTTGGGGCTTGAGGTTTACGACAACAGCAGCTAAATCAAAACTCATCTTCCACAGACGCAGCTGCGCACTGGTTTTTGGGAACTGCTGATCGGCCATCGCGCTTGCAACGTTCACTACAATATTTTACTTCATCCCAGCAACGCCACCATTTTTTGCGCCAGGCAAATGGGCGCTGACAATGCTGGCAGATTTTTTCAGGCAGATTAGCCTTGTGGTGAGCCATTACCGGTTTAGTTCGCCTTGACTACCGCGCCATCTAAAGGACAGCTTCAATAGCCGCCTGCAGTTTTCTGCTGTCAGGCTCAACACCACTGCGGAACAACTCAATGACGTTACCGTCCTTATCCACCAGATACTTGTTGAAATTCCAGTTGGGTCGCTTGGTTTCATTGGCCAGATGCTGAAACACCGGATGGGCATCGGAACCTTTAACATTGATCACATCGGTCATGGCAAAAGTTACACCATGATTGATGTAACAAATATCGGCGGTTTTCGCGGCATCATCATCTTCCTGGTTGAAATCATCAGAAGGAAAACCGACAACCACAAGCCCTCTGTCTTTATAGCGCTGATAGAGTGCTTCAAGGCCGGTGAACTGGTAGGTATAGCCACAGTAGCTGGCGGTATTGATCAGCAATACCGGCTTACCCGCTGTTTGGGCACACAAATCTATTATCTGGCTTGAATGCAGTTTATTTAGCTTGTAATCCAGCCATGGCGCACAGTTTGGCTCGCCGCTTCCTGCTGTATGCATTTCAGACTGGGCCAAGGCGAAGGGACTGGCAAGACAAGAAACCAGTATGCAAAGCAATGGAAACACTAATTTGAGTTTGGTCTGTTTATTCATGATCAAAATTCTCCGATAGCCAGGACGACGGCCTATATAGATATTCAGTATGTACGTCTGAAAGCCCTGGCAGGATTACATCGAACCCGGCTCGCGCCTGATCATTATCGAATAATTAATATCTCACTGCTGTACTGCCAGGCGCACGACGATTTCATGGTAGGCCTGCACGAATTTATAGAGCTCCTGCTCCAGTATCCGCTCCTGATCACTGTGAGCCCCATAACCCAGCGGACCATCCTCGCGATCGATACCGGGTCCGACGCCATAACAGCTGACACCCATGGCACGCACATAACTCATATCGGTGGCACCGGTACTCATTCTCGGAATCACCGGCACGCCATAGTGCTCCCCGTAAACCTGTTCGATAACGCGAAATGCCTCGGTATCCAGACTCACTGCGGCGCTTGGACGCACCAGAGCATCATCCCAGGTCACTTCGATAGCTTCATCGTCCACCACCTTGGTAATGGCTTCAAGAAAGCTGTCAAAATCCTGTTCCGGTAACAGCCGCACGTCCAGTGAAGCGCTGCCGGTTGAAGGAATGACATTGTAGCGATAACCAATATTCATGATGGTTGGCGTAACTGTATTGTGCAGGAGTGCAGCTGTAGCCGGCTCATTGTCCAGCATCCAAAGCATGGCTTCTTCAGCTGCGCGGGAGCCCGGATTGAGCAGAGCCCGATAACGGGCCGCGGCCTCGGGGGATGAAATGTCGGCAAGACGAGCCAGCATGGTGGTCGTGGTATCACTCAAACGAACAGGTTCCTGCCAGTCCGCCAGGGCGGTAATCGCCTGACCCAGGCGCACCACCGCATTGTTGCGTGTGGGGACCGAACCATGTCCGGCCACGCCGGTAACATTCAACACGGCTGTGCGGCGTTTCTTTTCACCAGACTGAATGCCGGCAAATAGTGCTTCACCGTTTTCGCGGGTCACGCTGCCACCTTCGGCAAGACAGTACTGGGCATCAATAGCATCGGGATGCTCTCTGGTCATAAACTCGATACCCCACTGCACCCCGCCTTCCTCACCCGCCTCGGCAAGAAATATGACGTCTCGATCCAGTGCCACGCCGCTGCGTTTCAACAACAGCATAGTCATCAGGGAGGCCACCAGATTGTCCTTGTCGTCAACCACCCCGCGACTATAAATCCACTTGTCATCCAGCGTGCCACCGAAGGGCGGGAAGCTCCACTTTTCCGGATCGACAGTCACCACATCCAGATGCGCCATCAGCAGCAAGGGCTCTTTACTGCCATTACCGCGCAGCCTTGCCACCAGATTGGCGCGGGCAGGATCACGGCTATAGATTTCCACATCAATGCCTTCTGCAGTAAGAATGTCCGCCAGTTGTTCAACCAGCACGGTTTCGTTGCCTGGCGGATTGGAAGTATCGACTCGAAGCATATCCTGAAAGCGTGTCAGGGTTTCCTTATTGATGGCATCCCAATCCGGCTCAGCTGCGTTGGCATTAATGAACAGCACGCTGAAAATAATCGATATCAGTGTTCGACTCACTATTCTGAAATAAGGCATTGGCTACTCCGCTGGTAAAAAAGAGTATTAAACTCTTTCTCATTTTAGATTTTTTCTGACAGAAATATAAAACTGGCATCAATTATGTATGTCATTGAGTGGCATGTTAACAGGAGATTGAAACTCTCCTGAAAATAAACATTTCCTGGAAAACTGTTGCACCGGGATTGTGCGCTTGCGCCTGAAACGGGCAAATTGTGCGCCATATCGGTACATCATTTTTTAGAATGAGAGGTGGAAAACGCCTAAAAAACGAGAGGGTTTATCAAGAGCACTCGGAATAATCAATAAACATAATCATCCGGGCAACAATCCTGTTAATGAAAAAGATGATTTAGACCCTTTATGTCTCATTATTACCCCAGCTGCTTTTTTGCCGTTATACTTTCCAAATAATCACAGGCACCATGCCTGCATCACTAAAATATCCAGACAGGGAACATCATATGTCAGACAAGCCAATCAATAAAAAGGCAAAGGCGATAATTGTAGCGGCCCTGCTATGTATTGGATTTATTTCGCCTGCCGCACTCAGCCAGACCAAACAAACAAAAGGCTCCTTCGAGGATGTATTCCGTCAGCTGGATGAAATCCTGCCGACGCCGAATGCTTACCGTACTGCTTCAGGTGCACCGGGTAACGCTTACTGGCAGCAGCAGGCTGATTATGAAATTGAGGCCACCCTGGATGAGGACAACCAACGCATCATTGCCAGCGAGCGCATAACCTACAGCAATAATTCACCGGACACCCTGCCCTATATATGGGTACAACTGGATCAAAACCGTTTCCGTGATGACTCCATCGGCCGTACTACCGGCACCACCGGCAGTGACCGCATCTCTTTTGCCGGCATGCGTCTGGAACAACATGCGGCAGAACGGGAATTTGGTTTTGAAATTCAGCGCGTTGCCCTGCGCAATGGTAATGCGCTGGATTACACCATCAACGGCACCATGATGCGCATTGATCTGGCTACCCCATTGCGCAGTGGCCAGTCAGTCACTTTTGAAATCGACTGGGAACATAATATTACTGACTCCGACATCATGGGAGGTCGAGGTGGTCTTGAACATTTCCGTGACAGCGACACCTACCAGTTTGCGCTGGCCCAGTGGTATCCCCGGGTGGCGGCCTATACCGATTACAACGGCTGGGTGAACAAGCAGTTTATCGGACGTGGAGAATTTACTCTGGAATTTGGTGACTTCGACGTATCTCTTACCGTCCCCGCCGATCATATCGTCGCCTCTACCGGGGTGCTGCAGAATCCCAACCAGGTACTTACTGGCGAACAGCGTGATCGACTTGACCAGGCGCGCGAATCCGATACGCCTGTTTTCATTGTTACTCCCGAAGAAGCCGAAGCCAATCAGGAAGAAGGCACTGATGACATGGTGACCTGGCGCTTTGAAGCGGAAAATGTGCGCGACTTCGCCTGGGCCAGTTCGCGTAAATATATCTGGGATGCCATGACCCATGTGCAGGAAGGTGCCGAGCATGAGGAAGTACTGGCGATGTCATTTTATCCACCGGAAGCAGAACCCCTGTGGTCAAAATATTCCACTCATTCAGTGGCCCATACCATGGATGTGTATTCGAAGTTTTCCTTTGACTATCCCTACCCGGTGGCTATTTCTGTGAATGCCTGGGAATCCGGTGGCATGGAATATCCGATGATCACCTTCAATGGTTATCGCCCGGTGGAAGATGAAGACACTGGCGAGCGCACCTATTCACGCCGCGCCAAGTACGGGCTGATCTCGGTGGTTATTCACGAGATTGGGCACATCTACTTTCCCATGACGGTGAACTCTGATGAAAGACAATGGACCTGGATGGACGAAGGTCTGAATACCTTCCTGCAGTTTCTGGCGGAACGGGAATGGGAAGATGACTACCCTTCCCGACGTGGCGACCCGAAAAACATCGTCGATTACATGCTGTCGGAAAACCAGGTACCAATCATGACGAATTCAGAATCGATTCTGCAGTTCGGCAATAATGCCTATGCCAAACCGGCAACCGCATTAGTGGTGTTGCGGGAAACGGTAATGGGACGCGGTCTGTTTGATTTTGCTTTCAAGGAGTACAGCGAACGCTGGATGTTCAAAAGGCCAACACCCAGTGATTTCTTCCGCACCATGGAAGATGCCTCAGCAGTGGACCTGGACTGGTTCTTTCGCGGCTGGTTTTACTCTACCGATCATGTGGATATCGCACTGAATGATATCCGCGAATACAAAGTCTCCACCCAGGATCCGGAGATCGAGTTTCCCCTGGACCGGGAAGAGGCCGATGAAGAACCCGAGTCGCTCACCAAACTGCGTAATGCGGACATAGAAAAACGCGTGGACCGCTTTCCTGAACTGAATGACTTCTATAATGAAAACGATGAGTTTAGCGTATCCAACAAGGACCGAAATGATTACACCAGTTTCCGTGATGGCCTGGAAGACTGGGAACTGGAAGTTCTGGACAAGGCTATTGCCGATGGCTCGCTGATTTATTTTCTGGATTTCGAAAATATTGGCGGCCTGGTGATGCCCATTCCACTGGAAATCAAGTATGCGGATGGCAGTAGTGAAAGCAAAATGATTCCGGCGGAAATCTGGCGCTACGATTCCCATGCTGTTACTCATACACTGATAACGCAAAAAGAAATCGAATCAGTGGAAGTGGATCCCATGCTGCAGATTGCTGATGCCGACATCGGCAACAACAAATTACCGCGGGAAATTCAACGCTCACGTATCGAGCTCTATAAAAGTGATACCAAGCAGCGTGACCTGATGGCGGACATGCTGGTGGAACTGAAATCTGCCGAGACCGGCGATGATGAAGAAGCCTCTGCCGATCTTCCGCTGGAAGAAACCGGCGAGTAAGCAAGCCATGCTCCTGTCCAGCCGGTCGAATATCAGCAACTCTAAAAATGAGTTGCTGATACCATACTTTCAGATTAGCGATACTATATTGAAACGTACGTTTTTATACATCCTTTGCAGCTTGCTGTTAATGCCTCTTGGCACGCAAGCCCATCGCGAAAAAACCGTACTGACCACCATCACCTGCAACCCTCGTACCGAGCTACTGGAAATCGTGCATCGTACTTTTGCTCACGATGTGGAACATACACTGGGCAATCATCTGCAGGCCCAGGGAGGCCTCGATAATCTCGAAGCCCAGGCGCGAATCAGTATTGAACTGAGCAACAGCTTTATGCTCTGGGACAGCAAGGGTAAAAAAATTCCACTGACACTGATTGGTGGGGAACTGGAGGCGGAGTATTTTTTTATTTACCAGGAAGCGCCCTGCTCTGCGCTTGCCGAAATCAGCCGTGTGCGCCATGAAATGCTGCGCAATTACTGGCCTGACATGACCAATTATCTCAATGTCTATTTTGCCTCTGACGCAGACACCGGTACCCGCTCGCTGATTTTCGCCAGTGATTCAGGCGTCCAATCCTTCTAGAGTTTTTCGTCGCCAAAAAAATTACTTCAGATTTAAATGCCCAAAACATGCGGGTATGTGAAAGTTCGGCACATCACCACTGAAGGTGGGACTCCAGGCCAGAAAAGCGCAGGATTCTGCAGTACACGACCATGATGATTCGGGATCATGGGGTTGCAAAGAGACAATACGAAAAAAATTAAGTCGATAGTGCTCCTGCAAGCTTCCCAATAGAGACAAGGGAATTATTATCTTTCCATGCCAGAAATTTTCTCCTTTAACTACCGAAGTTTGAATACCTGCATTACGACCAGCAAAAAAGTCCACAACGTTATTACGGCCTGTGCCATCTGGATTTGTCACCCAGGCAGAAAACAATGCACCATTGGGATTTAACTCAATTTCCAGATAGCGCATTGGTGTTTCTGCCCCGGCAGAAATGAATACTTCAAACACTTCCTGGTTCCACAAGGCTGAGTTGTCATGGGTATAGGTATTCTGCTCAACATGAGGATCATGAAAAAACTCAAAGGTTATCAAGATAACCTGCTTGTCTGCATCAACACAAAAAAGAATAGACGCAGGAAATGATCCAGTACTGGCACCGGTCATTGTTGAACACAAGGGTGCAATTTCAAGAGTACGTTGAGATCGAGAGGCAGAGACTGCTAAATTAATACTCGGAATAGCCAAATGGTCTCCCTTCACACTGTGCTTTTCAGCCTACCCAAGGTGCGCATTTCATTACCGCAACAAGAGTCTGCAGAGTTTGATCAAATTCGCTATGATCGCGCTTTGATTTGCATCGATAATATCAACAGAGAGTAGCAATGGACTATCGTTATATAGGTAAAAGTGGCCTGCGGGTCAGCCCCATATGTATGGGCACAATGAGTTTTGGTAGCTGGAGCGACAAGGCAGAGGCCTTTCGCATTCTGGATAAGAGTTATGAGCGCGGCATCAACTTTTTTGATACTGCTGAAATTTATCCGGTGCCCCCGGATGAAAAGACTATTGGCCTGACAGAAGAAATTTTCGGGGAATGGATCAAGACCAAGCCCAGGGATTCCCTGATTATTGCCACCAAGGTCACCGGTGCGGCTTCCGGCTGGATGGTGCCCGTTGTCCGTCATGGCCTGACAGCATTGGATCGTCATCATATCGAGACGGCGGTGGAAGGCAGTTTGCGTCGTCTCAACACAGACTATATAGATCTGTACCAGATTCACTGGCCCGATCCCATTACCCCCATGCTGGAAACCATGGATGCTCTGGATCGCCTGGTGCAGGCTGGCAAAGTGCGCTATCTGGGTACTTCCAATGAAAACGCCCATGGACTAACCAAAAGCAACACCATCGCCGATTACGAAGGGATGGCGCGCTTTCAGTCTATTCAGAATAATTTCTCCCTGCTCAACCGGCGCTTTCTGGACGAGCTTGCTAACGTCTGCCGCCGCGAGAATGTCTCACTACTGCCCTATTCGCCTATTGGTGGCGGTGTGTTGAGCGGAAAATACAATGATGGCCAGATCCCGGAAAACGCCCGTTTTTCATCCTATTTGACTGCAGATGATCCGCGTCAGCGTGCCATGGCTGAGCGTTTCGTGAATACCGGCACACTGACCTCCACTGCCCGTTATGCAGAAATAGCTAAAGAGGCCGGGATATCTCCGGTCACACTGGCCACCGCCTGGAGCATGCATTTTGATTTTGTTGCTTCTACTATTATTGGCGCCCGCTCGGCCGAACAGCTGGACGACAGTCTGGCAGCCTTTGATATAACCCTGAGTAAT
>Ga0181598_1001912_pt1 | contig 19633 bp, 12 predicted proteins | sample 041ome_4_FD_153295 | JGI IMG/M metagenome (GOLD analysis project Ga0181598, IMG submission 153295) | Coastal salt marsh microbial communities from the Groves Creek Marsh, Skidaway Island, Georgia - 041404US metaG (spades assembly) | ecosystem: Environmental > Aquatic > Marine > Intertidal zone >... | reverse complement strand
GTTGCAACGACCGTCGAGATTCCAAAAACCACAACTGCGAATAGGCCGACAGGTCAAAATGGACAGATTGTTTTCAACTCAACCACATCAACTTATCAAGCGTATAATGGTGGCCAATGGTACAATATATCAGATGCATCTAGAGAAAAAACACTAACCGTGGACACCTTCCAAGGCGATGGATCAACGACTGTGTTTGGAAATGGATCGGGTAACACACTTGACGGATCTACAGCGGCCAACCTGACTGTTGAACCCACTGACGCAACAGACATGCAAATTTTCATTGGTGGAGTATATCAGATACCCGGCACACACTACACCTACTCAGGTGGAGCGATCACGTTTGGATCAGCACCTCCGGCCAACAACGGATCGGACAGCGGACACATTGTGGCTGTGATACACAATCTACACAAACTAGGCGAATAATTTTTTATTTCTTAATTGATTTGGCCGAATGGTCGCCAACTGCCAGGTGTTCCACCCTTGACACAGACCCAACCGATCGGTTGGTTTAATTCTGGCCTGTCATTCCACACTATGGATCCAGTGTCCCATCTTCCTTCGGTGGGTGCCTGTAATCCTGATGAGAAAGTTCTTTCAGCAAACTTGATGTTGCCAACCACGTGTAGGCTTTCCTGTGGATTCTTGGCTCCTATGCCCAACTTGCCTGTAACACTAACATTTGTTGACGAATCATTTTCATTACCCAACACTATGTCACCGTTTGACTTACAGGTTATCCTGGCCGTGTTGTCTGTTCCTATGGCGAATGCCGCTGGAGAATGTGTTCCAACGTAGGCATTTTTCTCGTGCATCGTCGTGATCACTTCATAGCCATCAACGTTCACAGAGAACTCCGCTGACGGTGCCTCTGTGTTGATTCCAACCCTTTTCTGTGATGCGAAAAAAGTTTTATCAACTTGTAGATTCTTCAAGATTCCCAGTTGTGTCAGAGAACTTGTCTTCACACTCTTGCCCAATGTGTCCTTCCAGATAACTTCATTGTGGTCTATCATTACTGCCTCAGTAACATTAAGTTTTGGAACCTGTGCCTCAACGTATTTCAAATTCTCAACAGTGACCGTGCCTTTGACAAGTAGATTATTTTCTATCTCTATCTTGTCATTGTTAACTGTGATCTGTACGGATTCTGCTTGATCTTTTATCCCAGTGCTGTGGAAATCAGTGATCTTTCCGCCGTGGATTGCATCACCGCTGATGCTGTTTTCGTAGACATCGACCTGTCTTACGTCAACACGTTTCTCTGCCACTCTTTCAATTTTGTTGATGGGTAATAGTGTCATATAATCAATATTTATGGCTGGCCACTGTCGTTGTGTTTCTTTGGTAAATATCAAAGTAGTATTATGGCAATTAATAGAATAAGTGGTGATATATTAGAATCGAACCTGATTAGGTCGAATGATCTTGCGTTTCAGACGAACCTACTGTACGTAGATGTCGCAAACGGACGTATTGGTGTAAAAACGGATTCGCCAGGCAATTTCGCCCTAGATGTAAACGGTAACACTAGAATATCTGGTAACCAGACAATCACGGGAGACCTAACGGTACAGGGTACCACTACAACGATAGACTCTCAACAGTTAGTAGTCGAAGACAACATAATCACCATCAACGAGAACGCTTCAAGTGCCACAGATGCTGGTATAATGATCAACAGGACGTCTGCCAATAATGCACTTTTCATCTGGGACGAGACCCTCGACAAATTTAGATTTGGAACCACAACACAGGACGGTTCCACGGTCACAGACTATTCAAACTTAACTCTTTCTAACATACAAGCGGCCGATCCCACAGCGGACGAAGATGTCGCGACCAAGTCATACGTTGACAGCCAGATCAGTTCAGGAGGTGTAACAGGAGACAACGTTGAAATGAGGCTTCCAACAGACTCAACGTTCGGCGACGGTGCCTACCTCGGATTGACCTCGACCACTACCGTGACAAATGCCATAGACGAATTGAACGAAGTGCTTGGAAACGTACAGGCAGGGACCTACATAAAATCAACATCATTCGTAGCAGATTCAACTGCGATCAGTGCCGGTGACACGGTGACACTGACAATCACCAACACACCAACCGCAGGCGCTAACACAAGATACACAATCACCTGGGGAGACGGCGACACCACAACGGGCACATCAGATTCAACACCAAGCCACACATACGCATCAGGTGGAACATACTCGGTCACAGTGAAAGCATTCGAGAATGACGCAGACACGACGGATTCAGCGGGAAGTTTCGCAACATCTACCAGGACCGATTACATAGTGGCATCGACTGCAGAACCTGTGTTGACGTTCGCCATGTACGCGGCGGCATCGGGAGGTTCAGCAATCACGACTGCGGACACAGGAGACACGGTGTACCTACAGAACAACTGTACAAACACATCAGGTGCAACGGTCACATACGACGTTGACTGGGGAGACGGAACAGAAGACACCATCAGTGGTGACGGAGTGGCAGGTGGTTCAAGTGCGAACGGCGGATCACGTCTGGCACACACCTACACAAACTCAGCGGGCGATGATGGATCAACAGTGGCAGGTACAGGAACAGGTGATACGAAATATGCAATACGTCTGAGACTACTGACACACTCGACTGCCAACCCGGCGGTGATTCCAAAGACGGCCACAAACAATTTCGAGGTGTATTCAGAACACACACCACTTTATTCAACAGCAGACTCAACAATCAGGGGTGTCAACGAGGAATCAACATCAGGTTTCCCTGTGACGTTTACCAACGACACGGCGACGAATCCGGGTAGTAACTCAGATTTCAGTGCCACACAGACATACAGTTGGGACTTCGGCGAGGGTGCAGGCGCAACTGTGGTCAACATAGGATCAGGAGGTGATGGAGACACGGGCAACACAATCGCAAACACATTCAACCTGAGTTCGGACAACCAGAACAATGGTACCACTACCACATTTACGACCAGCCTAACACTGGCGAATGGACACACAAATTCAACTTTCAGCAGTAACCTCAACATAATCGTTGAACCAGACGTGAGGGCCAACATCGCCGGCACGGCTGTCACAGTGAACACAGGTTCAGGTGACAACAGCCTGTCATTGTATGACGTGGTCGACCTTGACGGTGTTAACAGGGCCATAGCAAGATTCACCAACACATCACAGAATGCCGACAACTACGAGTACGATTTCTTCGATGACTCCAGTTCTATAATCACCGTTGGCGAAGATGGTTCGACCGCAGGTAGCATAGGAGCAACCATTGACAAAGACTACTCAGGAACAAGTGTAGGAAACATAAATTTCAGATTCAGGGCATCAGGAACACCAGACACGATAGATCAAGATGATGAAGAAACAATCACATTCGTGATGAAATCCACACCAAGTGCACCAAACGGATTAAGCAGTTTCAGTTTGGCATTATCAGACTCTGCACAAGGAACCAATCCACACTTATGTGCCGGTTTCAGTGACAACACAAGTTCAGCAGACACGCTGGCGGCGGGAACGTCGTTGGAATCAAGCACTGCTAGAAGATACACAAGCACATCAACCATTGACACAACCGTGATGAACGGTTTCCTAGTCAACGACGCCAACGGCACGGGTTCGACCGTTAACCAGACCGTTACAGCCTCAATCAACGCCAGTGCCTCGGGTGCTAGGACCTTCACAACCACAGAAGGTGGAGCCAACAACGGAACATTCACTAAACTGGTCACATCAGATCACAAGGACTATGACCAAGTGAACAGTTCATATCCACAGAGATTATACCTGGTTGCTGATGCCAAGATCACACAGGATCTAGCAGACTACTCAGTGGGATTGAGTGCCCAGAGATTGGAAAGTTCGGCAGGTGGTAACACAGGATATGTCCACGTGTTGAAGGACGATGTGACCGTAACACCTACTACCACAATAGGTACATTAGCAGAAGGCACAGCAGGAACAAAACGTTATGTGTCTGGTGTACCTTACTACAACACAGGTTCACCGACCGTGACAGTGACAGGAACCACAGTGGCCAACTTCACAGGACAGGCGTACCAAGATGCGGCAGATCCACACGAGATTGATCCAGGCACGAGCCAGGAATCCACATCAGGAAACGTGATTTCAGCGACTGCTTATACCTATGCCAACGTTGACGGTGCAAGTTCTATGCTGACAGGTGGCATACCAAACACGGACGTTGGTGTATCAAGTGCCTACACACTGGGTACACTGACACAGTCATTGACAAGTTCAAGCGTAAGGGCAGTACAACAGATAAAAGCAAGGAGTAAGAACGCAAACGGAACAGGATCTTACTCAGAGAGCACAACAAAAATTCAGGTTTACACCGCATCATTGCTAACACTAGATGATGAAGCAGGTGGTATAACCGTATCAGATTCACTAGGCGCCGGCTTCGATGACGACGCCGTGAGAATAGCGGGATTTGGTTCCCTGTCAGGTGACACTCCGTCATTATTTGATTCTTCTAATGCCAACTACTACACGGATTCAGCATGGTCTGGAGCGGTTACAGTGGCGGGAACCAATGAGGCTATCGCAAGATTTGGAACGATAAAACACTTCACAACTGACCTAAGTTCAGGTTATCTTCCTGTAGGTCCAGACCTTAACACAGGCAGAGACGGAGGTGAGGCACAGTACTACACTTTCGCTTTCAGAAGGACCACAATGAGTAACTTCACTGTGAGACTGTCTGGAACTGTGTCGGGAGTATTCATCGCGGCACCAGGCACAGCGATCGACAGTGCTTCGTCACTGAACGGATGGTTGGATGCCAGCACCACCTATGGTGGTTCAGGTGTGCCAGGAGCGAACACAGGATCGGGCGGTAACGGATCTAATGGTTGTGCGTTCACATCAGGAGACAGAATTTTAGACGGTACGAGTTATTCTAATTCAACATTCACGCTGACACTGGGTTCAGAGAATGCCACGAATGCCACAGGTAACAACGTGCTGGTCAGGATCAAACTTGAATCAGGAGACAGTATAACAGCACTGAGCATTGAATAATGGCCATAACTGACGCAAAAAAAGTAGACTATCTTTGGAAGAAACTGGGTTACGGTGCCACCAAGACGGACACCAACGCATTAAAGAAAGCACCCAACGAAGCCATAGCATCTCCATTACTGCTAAGGGGTGACAACACCTGGAACGAAGCATCAAGCATTCCTACGGTGATGCCAGGATCCAGTGCAGGTGTGGTAACTGTCTACCCAACCAGTGCGCCAGACGAAACTACCAATGACGGAACGGCAACAGCCAACAGGACCTGGAAGACGGGCTTGACTGACTGGATACCACCGGAGATAGGGTCAACGTACCAAGTAAAGGTCTACATACACACCGCCGGTGACGCCGGTAACGCCGCCGCTTCAGGTGATCAGGTGTTCGCGACAGGTTCAGGCAACGACGACGAATGGTTCTTTGACTACCAGTCAGGAGTGCTTCACTTCATTGGTGCCAACCTACCAAACGGAATTTCATTCACGGGCAAATCGGTCTACATATCCGGTGCCAGGTACACTGGTGTCAAAGGACTAGAGAATATAGTGAGCGGTTCCGCAGTGACTGGAAACTTTGAATTTACCGGAAGCACAATGGCAAATACTGTCACCAACGGCGATACCACATTCACCACACAGGGAACGGGACTGTTCGACTTTGATGCTACCACAGGATTGGTAGTACCAACAGGAACCACCGCCCAGAGGCCATCCGCACAGGAAGGTATCATACGTTTCAACACAGACACCGGCAAGTACGAGGTTTCAACGGACGGATCGACCTACAGTGCGTTGAGGACGGAAGCGGCCGCTGGTGAAATAAACAAAGATGTTTTCACAGGCGATGGTTCGGCAACACAATTCACAATGACTTACTCACCCACTGATGCTAAAAATGTTATCGTGTACGTGGATGGTGTGATGCAGGAGCCCACACAGAACTACACCATCTCCTCTAACGTTTTAGCGTTCACTGGCGGTGCCGACGGATCTTCAATAGAGGCCCCACACGACGGTGCACGTATAGTCGTCATGCACGGCTTCGCTGACTAATCTACCACTATACCTTTTGCTGTGTATAATATCTTGTGCTTGATGTACTTGTCTGAGAAGATGTTGTATCGGCCGATCTCCCGGTCCACCTCGTAACCGATCGTGGCCTGTTCAAGGATGAGATTGTACACGTCAGGACCTTGTTCAAGTCCTATGTTGAAACCCTGCATGTCATATTCATTGCTCACCTTGTAGGAACCACTGCACGACGCCTTGAGGAAGTTCTCAAGTTTGCTCCTCATGCCATTCATTTGCTTGACTATGTCGGAACGATCTTCCAGCACTTTTTGATTCCTGTTCCTGCAATGGGGAGGCCATAGTACCTTGACTATGTAATTGATTTTATCTGGTCTATCAATCATTCTTCAACTTCTCCATGTCCTTGAACAATATGCATTCCGCGTTCGAACAATAGTCCAACTGCTTGGTCTTGGGTGGGTTGCAAAGAAAGTAGAACTTCATGTCAGGGTGTAACATGATCACTGACCTGAGGTCTTTCAGGACCCTGAGATCTGATATGTCATATCCCACCAACAGTATACGCTTGTCACAGAGACCCAATGCAGACAGTAGGGTCAGCGTCTGGTCGTCGGTGTTGACATCCAATGTGAGATTGAACTGCGGTGATATGGGTGGGAAACTGTGCACCTGGTCATAGAACACGTATTTCTTGTACAGTTCCGGTGTGGTCACACAATCCACGGGCGAAGGTCGCTGTTGCAAGAACCATAGTAGTTCCTTTTCCTGCCTGGTCCACACGTAATCGAGGTGTTGCACATCGTGTTTGTGGCTCGACACACTGATGATGGGTCCGTACTGCTTGAGTTCGCTGAACGGCAACCGTATGCTGTTGTGTCCCAACACAGTAATGTAGTCATATTTCCTCATTTAGGCCAGTATTTAACTGAGCAAATAAACCATATACGAATAAATACCTACAGTTTTGCAAGACAATCAATTATCGATAAGGGGATAAAACAATGGCAATAGGACGAATAACAGGACAGATGCTGTCAGCCAACCTAGCAAGGTCAGGCACAGATTTAGCATTCGAGACGAATTTATTAGTATTAGACGTGACCAACTCAAGGGTTGGTGTAGGTACGGCCTCACCGGCTACCACCTTCCACGTTTCGGCGACTGACGCATTAAGATTACCGTCAGGTAATTCAGCACAGAGACCGGGCTCACCGGCCAACGGTGACATCAGGTACAACTCAGACACAGGCGCGGTTGAAGGATACGCGGGTGGATGGTTGAAGATGACTGGTGGTACTTCACTGGCAGACGCAGACGGAGATACACAGATACAGGTGGAGAGGACCGCAGACGAGGATGCCATGCACTTCGAGGTTGGAGGCACGGACGCGGCTCACATCAGAGCAAACGGTAACATAGAACTTAACAACTTGCAAATCGCTGACACGACGATCAGCACCCTTAGTACCAACGGAGATCTAACCCTTACTCCAAACGGAACAGGTAAAGTAATCGTAACGGACGGAACCACACTACAGACCAACACCGCTGACATCAACGGTGGAGCCATTGATGGTACTGTGATCGGAGCCAACTCGGCGGCCGCTGGTACGTTCACCACAATCAACACTTCAGGCAACGCCACTATCAGTGGTAACCTGACAGTGAACGGTACGACGACGACAATTTCAACAACCAACACAACTATTGCAGACAACATCATCGAACTTAACTCGGGCATATCAGCATCTAGTAACGACTCTGGTTTGATCATCGAGAGGGGTTCAACAGGTGACAATGCGTTCATAGGTTGGGACGAATCAGCGGACAAGTTCACAGTTGGTACTACGACTGCCACAGCAGGTGACAAGTCAGGTGGTATCTCTGTAACGACAGGTACTTTGGTTGCTAACCTAGAAGGTGACGTTACTGGTACAGTATCAGACATATCTAACCACTTGTTGGATGAGGACAACATGGCCTCAAATGATGCCACGAAGGCACCTAGCCAACAGTCAGTCAAAGCATATGTTGACGCGGAGGACGCCAACATAGCCAGTGACACTTTAACTTTTACAAATAAAACTTTTGATGCCAACGGAACGGGTAACACACTTTCAAACGTGGAAGTGGCCGACTTGGCCGCAGATGCTGTGGTCACAGTAGCAGAAACACTTGCATCAAACGACTCAGACTCTATGCTAGTGACAGCAGGTGCAATTATTGACTATGTCGACGCACAGGACGCCAACATAGCATCAGACACATTAACATTTACAAACAAAACGTTCGACGCCAACGGCACAGGTAACTCATTATCTAATGTTGAAGTGGCGGACTTCGCTTCAGGTGTTTTAGACACAGATCTATCAAGTGTGTCAGGTTCAGACGACACGTTAGCATCGGCCAAAGCGATTAAGGCGTATGTTGATTCTACGTCAGGTGCTCAAGCAATCACATTCGTTGGTGATGACTCAACAGGAACAGCGGTCAATACCGGTGAGACATTCCAGATAGCAGGTGGTACAGGTATAACATCAGCGGTGTCTGGAGACACAATGACAATGGCCATTGACAGCACGGTGACAACATTGACTGGAACGCAGACATTAACAAATAAAACGCTAACTACACCTACTTTGACTTCACCTGTTTTGAACACAGGTGTTAGTGGTACAGCGATACTTGATGAAGACAACATGGCGACCAACAGTGACACGCAACTGGCCACACAGCAGTCGATCAAGGCATACGTTGACGCGGAAGATGCCAACATAGCATCAGACACATTAACTTTCACCAACAAAACAATAGATGCTAACGGAACAGGTAACTCGATCACAAACATCGATTCAGGTAACTTCCTATCAGGATTCTTCCTAGACGAAGACAACATGGCATCAAATGACGCCACAGCAGTTGCTTCTCAGCAGTCCATCAAGGCCTACGTGGATGCGGAAGATGCCAATATAGCATCAGACACATTGACGTTCACGAACAAGACGTTCGATGCCAACGGAACAGGTAACTCACTATCAAATGTTGACATCGCTGATTTCACATCAGGTGTTTTCTTAGACGAAGACAACATGGCTTCAAACAGTGCCACAGCGATTGCTTCTCAGCAGTCGATCAAGGCATACGTGGACACAGAGATTGGAAACGTATCAACTACATCCATATCACAAGGTAACTCAAGTGCCACAATCAGTGACACAGGTTCAGACGGTGCGTTCACAGTCGTTGCTGACGGTAACACGGAATTGGTGATCAACGACACGAGTGCCACGTTCTCAGGCAACGTTATCATGTCAGGTAATTTGACTGTAAACGGAACTACAACAACAGTAAACACAACCAACACAACTGTTTCGGACAACATCCTTGAACTTAACTCAGGCACATCATCGTCAGGAAATGACGCTGGTATCATAATCGAAAGGGGTTCAACAGGTGACAATGCGTTCATCGGTTGGGATGAGTCAGCGGACAAATTCACAGTTGGTACTACGACTGCCACAGCAGATGACAAATCAGGCGGTATCTCTGTAACGACAGGTACTTTGGTTGCTAACTTAGAGGGTGACGTAACAGGTGATGTGACTGGTACAGTTTCAGACATATCAAACCACCTGTTGGACGAGGACAACATGGCCACAGACAGTGCCACTAAGGCACCTAGCCAACAGTCAGTCAAGGCATATGTTGACGCACAAGATGCCAACATAGCCAGTGACACTTTAACTTTTACAAATAAAACTTTTGACGCCAACGGCACAGGTAACTCACTTTCAAATGTTGAAGTTGCAGATTTGGCCGCAGGTGCTGTTGTACTAGAAGGTGAAGGTATTGGTTCAAACGACAACGATACCACACTACCAACATCAGCGGCTGTCAAAGATTTCGTAGACACAGAGACAGCAAACGTTGCCTCAGACTCAATGACGTTAACCAACAAGACGTTTGACGCCAACGGCACAGGTAACAGCATATCAAATATTGATTTTGCTGACTTCACATCAGGTGTAGTACTAGATGAGGACAACATGGCTTCAGACTCAGCAACTAATCTTGCCACACAACAGTCGATCAAGGCCTACGTTGACTCACAAGTGACTGGTGCAGACCTAGATTTCACTGCAGACGACTCGACTACTAATTCAATTGACCTTGATTCAGAAGTGTTGCAGTTCTCGGGCGATACTGGTATAAACACAAGTGCGACAGGAAACACAGTTTCAATAGCGATTGATTCCACAGTTGCCACATTGACTGGTTCACAGACGTTAACCAACAAGACACTAACAACGCCTGTTATCGCATCTATCAGTAACACAGGTACATTGACATTGCCAACTAGTTCAGACACACTAGTAGGTAGAGCAACAACCGATACATTTACGAACAAGACATTAGACGCGGATGGTACAGGTAACTCGATCACAAACATCGACGCAGGTAACTTGAAATCAGGATTCTTGTTAGACGAGGACAACATGGCCTCAGACAGTGCCACAGCAGTTGCTTCTCAACAGTCCATCAAGGCCTATGTTGATGCGGAAGACGCCAACATAGCCAGTGACACTCTGACATTGACAAATAAAACTTTTGATGCCAACGGAACAGGTAACTCACTTTCAAATGTTGAAGTGGCAGATTTTGCTGGTTCGGCCATCATCAACGTATCAGAGACACTTGCATCTAATGATTCAGACACTGCTTTAGTGACTGCTGGTGCCATCATCGACTACGTGGATGCACAGGACGCCAACATAGCCAGTGACACTCTAACATTCACGAACAAGACGTTTGACGCCAACGGAACAGGTAACTCATTATCAAATGTTCAAGTGGCTGACTTCGCTTCAGGTGAGGTGCTAGATGAGGACAACATGGCTTCAGACTCAGCGACCAAACTGGCAACACAACAGTCGATCAAGGCATACGTTGACACAGAAATTGGAAACGTATCAACAAGTTCAATCGCGGCAGGCGATACTAGCGTTGCGATAACAGACACAGGTTCAGATGGAACCGTCACTATCACAGCAGATGGTAACACTGAGGTCACTATCAACGACACAAGTGCTACTTTCAATGGTAACGTTATAGTATCAGGAGACTTCACAGTCAACGGTACAACCACAACCATTGATTCAACAACTTTAACAGTTGAAGATCCGCTTATCCAATTGGCTAAGAACAACTCGGGTGGGGCGGCCAACGCCTTTGACCAAGGTCTGTTCTTCAACAGGGGATCACTGGACAACGTTTCATTCATGTGGGACGAATCTGAGGATCAATTCGCGTTCGCAGTGACATCAGGTGAGGATGGAACCACAGCAGGTAACATCACAATCGACAGTTACGCGGCCTTGAAAGCAGGTGTAACAACAGTTTCAGATCTAGAGACAGGAGTTATAAGTGCGGCGGATGGCACAGAATCAGCGACCATTGCCAACTCAACAGGAGTTATGACGATCGCCAGTTCAGTATTAACTACAGCAGACATCAACGGTGGTACAGTTGACGGTGTTACGATCGGTGGTGCATCAGCAGGTGCTGGTACATTCACTAACTTGACTGTGAACACAGACGTAGACATCACTGACTCAGGTGGAGATGGTACCATGGACGGTGTCATCATTGGTGGATCAACTGCGGCGGCAGGTACTTTCACAACTATAGGGGGTACGACTGCTACATTAACTAACGCTCAAGTCACTAATATCAAAGCCAATGACGGAACAGCGGCGATTGCCATTGCTGACTCAACAGGCGCAGTCACAATATCAACTGCTGTTGAATTAGACGGTGGTAACGTAACGATCAACGAGAGTTCAGCAAGTGTTGACTTCAGAGTAGAATCAAATGGACATGCACACGCATTGTTCGTAGATGGTTCTGAAGATCACGTTGGTATCAAGACTGCCACTCCGGCATATGACTTAGACATCAGTGGATCAACAGATGCTATCAACCTACCGCAAGGTAACACATCGGCCAGACCAACGGCGGCGGCTGGTATCATCAGGTTCAACACACAGACGGGACAGTACGAGGGTAGTCAGGATGGTTCAACATACGTCAACTTCGCGATTGCCGGTGATGTTCCAACTTTCACCAAGGAATCAACCACAGGTGACGGTTCAACATCGACTTTCTCAGGATTCTTCAGCTCTGCTCCAGAATCGGCCAACAACGTTTTCGTGTACATCGACAACGTGTACCAGGAACCAACCGAGAACTACACTGTATCAGGCACGAACATCACGTTCACTTCTGCACCTCACTCAGGTGCGAGGATATTCGCTATCACTGGTGCTGACAACACAGCATTGGCGACGGGTGGTGTTGCGAGATCTGAATCAGCGGCGGTATCTGTATCAGGTTCGAGTGCAACTAACATCATGACGTTTAACGCGGCAAGTTACAGATCTGCGGAACTGTTCATCACAGTACAAGATTCAGGTAACACGCAGTACTCTGCGATGAAGGCCACTGTGATACATGATGGAACAACCGCTTACGGTTCAACATACGCTGTTACGAACTCAGCGGCAGGTGACATAGTTGACATATCGTTCAACCATGATGGTTCAAGCACAGTGGAAGTCAAAGCCACTCCGTTGAACTCAGGCACACAGAGTATCAAGGTACAGTACTCACTGTCAGCGGTATAATAGCAAACTAATTCTAAACGCCCCAATGGTAAATACCACTGTTGGGGCGTTTTTTTACGGCCTGGCAATACATCAACGTTTCAAATTATGAGGAACAACAATGACAACAAGAAATTTTTTCGTAAATCACGGACTGGAATGCGGCGATATTGTAATATCGGCAGTCAATAACACAATCACGGGTTTGGCCACAGCGGCACCAAGTGCTGATGGTGACGTGTCCAACAAGAAATACGTAGATGACTCGATCACAGCATTGGCATCGGACACAGTTACGTTCACAAACAAAACAATAGACGCGAATGGCACAGGAAACAGCATTACAAATTTAGAAGTGGCAGATTTTGCTGGTTCGGCCATTGTAAATGTTTCAGAGACACTGGCATCTAATGATTCAGACACCGCTTTAGTAACTGCTGGTGCCATAATTGACTACGTTGACGCACAGGATGCCAACATAGCCGGTGACACTTTAACTTTTACAAATAAAACATTTGATGCCAACGGCACAGGCAACTCGATCTCAAACATCGAAGTGGCCGACCTAGCATCGGGCGTGTTGGACACTGACCTGTCAAGTGTGGCAGGCACGGACACGACATTAGCAAGTGCTAAAGCCATTAAGGCCTATGTTGACGGCGAGATATCAACAGCAGAGAACAACGATACCACGATCACAGTTGGTAACACATCAGCGGTCGTGTCAGACACGGGTTCAGACGGTGCGTTCACAGTGACGGCGGATGGTAACACTGAATTGGTCGTAAACGACACATCAGCAACTTTCAGTGGTAACGTTATCGTGACAGGAGACTTCACAGTTAATGGTACAACCACGACTGTTGCCACAACTAACACAACAAACACTGACAACATCTACGAACTTGCGACAGGTACAACCGGTTCACCAGGCAATGACGCTGGTATAGTGATCGAAAGGGGTGATTCAAACAACGCCTTCATCGGTTTTGATGAATCAGAGGACAAGTTCAAGGTAGGTACGGGTACTTTCACGGGTGCGTCAACGGGTAACTTGACCATAACCACAGGTACTTTGATTGCCAACATTGAGGGTGACGTGACTGGTAATGCGGACACTGCCACTGAGGCAACGAACGTGACTGTCACAGCCAACAACACTGCCAACGAGACAGTTTACTTGACATTCGTTGACGGAGCAACTGGCACACAGGGCATTGAGACGGACACTGGTCTGAGTTACAACCCAAGCACCAATGTTTTGTCGACAACGGCATCACAGGCGCAGTACGCTGACTTGGCTGAGAAATACACCACAGATCAGGAGTACGAAGTTGGCACTGTGATTATGGTCAATACAACGAATGCGTCTGAAGTGACATCAGTGACTGCAGGAAATATTGCAGTGGGTGTCATATCCGGTGCACCGGCATACTTAATGAATGCCAACAGCGAAGGACAGGCGGTAGCATTAAAAGGACGTGTTCCAGTGTGTGTGAATGGACCGGTAGTCAAAGGTCAGACGGTATACGTGGATGACAACGGTTGTGCAACAGCATCAAATAATGACTCTTGCATGGTTGGAATAGCATTGGAATCTAACGACAGTGCAGACGTTAAACTGGTCGAATGCATACTTAAAGTGTAACTGTTAAAATTACCAAAAACCGCATAAATACCGTTACATTAACAATAATCATGCGGGAGAAATGGAACCATGACAACAAGAAACTTTAGAGTAAAGAACGGTCTTTCAGTTGGTGATATCACGATATCAGCGTCCAACGGTACGATCACAGGTCTGTCAACTGCGGCACCAAGTGCTGACGGTGACACGGCCAACAAGAAATACGTAGACGACCAAGATGCCGCTATAGCATCAGACACGCTTACGTTTACAAACAAAACATTCGACGCAAACGGCACAGGTAACTCGATATCAAACATCGACTTCGCTGATTTCACCTCAGGTGTGGTATTAGATGAAGACAACATGTCTTCTAACTCAGCCACTAACCTTGCCACACAGCAGTCAATCAAGGCCTACGTGGACACAGAGGTCGGAAACATCTCAACAACGGCCATCAGTGCAGGTAACTCAAGTGCCACTATTTCTGACACAGGTTCAGATGGTGCATTGACGGTTGTGTGTGATGGTAACACGGAACTAGTGGTAAATGACACGTCATCTACTTTCTCAGGTAACGTGATCGTGTCAGGTAACTTCACAGTCAACGGTACAACTACAACAGTTGCTACAACCAACACAACAAACACTGACAACATCTACGAACTTGCTACGGGTACCACAGGCACACCGGCTAACGACGCTGGTATAGTGATCGAGAGGGGTGATTCAAACAACGCCTTCATCGGTTTTGATGAGTCGGAAGACAAGTTCAAAGTTGGTACAGGTACTTTCACAGGTGCGTCAACAGGTAACTTGACAATCACGACAGGTACTTTGATAGCGAACCTAGAAGGCACAGCGACAGCGGCACAGTACTCTGACGTTGCGGAGCGATTTGCTTCAGATGAAGTAATGGCTCCAGGAACAGTTGTGGCACTAGGTGGTGCTGAAGAGATCTGCAAGGTAAACGAGGAAGGATCAGACGAAGTGTTTGGTGTGGTTTCTAGCCTAGATCAAGCGGCTTTCAAAATGAACGGTGGAGCAGGTAACGACGACACTCACCCATACATCGCAATGACGGGTAGGGTAAATGTTAAAGTTATCGGTTCAGTGAACAAAGGTGACAGACTTATATCTGCATCAGTTCCAGGATACGCTAGGGCGGCCACCAAAGCGGAATGCACAGCATTCAACGTGATCGGTAGAGCGTTAACTGGTAAAACAACAAACGGACAAGGTTCAGTATTAGCGGCAGTTAGAGTAAGTCACTAGTAAATACCTATACTTTTTAGTAGAATCAAAGGGCGGCTTTAGGGTCGCCCTTTTTTTTTAGGCGCATAAATACCTATACTGCTGTCGGTCGGCAACGATAACGAGACCGTGTGTGGCATATGTTGCACTAACATTATTATAAAGGAGTACTGAAGTATGGCCATAGGTCGTATATCAGGATCGGTATTAAAGTCCAATCTGACCAGGAATGGTGTCGATCTTGCATTTGAAACAAACCTACTGTATCTCGACGTCACAAACAGTCGTGTGGGTATTGGTACTTCTGAACCCACAACAGCATTACAAGTAAACGGAACGGTAACAGCCACAGCGTTCGCTGGGGATGGATCCCAACTTACGGGCATCAACGTTGACACCAACATACAGTTGGTGGGAGACGACTCAACAGGTGCCACACTGGGCACCGGTGAGACATTCAAGATAGCGGGAACTCAAAACGTTTCAACAGCAGTGTCAGGCGACACTTTGACCATAACAGGTCCAGATCTGACATCTTACATAACTGCTTCTAGCACCAACACACTAACCAATAAAACATTTGACGTGGAGGGCACAGGTAACAGCATATCAAACATCGATGTTGCGGACTTAAAATCAGGAGTATTAGACACAGATCTTTCTAGTGTATCAGCAAGTGATGACACACTGGCTTCCGCAAAGGCCATAAAGGCCTATGTTGACCAGATATCTACATCTGCAATATCAGAAGGTGACTCAAACGTAACAGTCACGGACTCCGGCACAGGGGCGATCACCATAGCGGCAGACGGTAGCACGATCATAACGATGAATGCAACCACAGTGTTGGATGCATCAGCAGTCACCAACGCCATAAGATTACCCAACGGTACAACCGCACAGAGACCAAGCGGTGCAGTTGGTGAGATAAGATACAACAGTAGCACTGACACCATAGAGGGTTACACATCGGCGGGCGGATGGGCTCAGTTGGGATCCGCCACCGCAACCGCAGAAAGTACTGACGACACCAGTACCGACGATGCCTCCGCATTAAGTACCACACAAGGTGTTATCAACCAATTCGCTACCAGCACACTCGACAGTGCTTGGTATCTGGCAATAACCAGAGACGAAATAAACGATGAAGTGGCCACTGCCAAGTACAGTTTGGTGCACAATGACACGGACGCATTCGTGGCCCATTCCCATATAGTTGAATCTAACAGTTCCAATTCTTACCTGACCGTACAAGCGGATGTGGCAGGTGGTAATGCAAGACTGTTGGGAACAGGCGGAAGTGTGGTCAACTCTGTTTCCATATACAGGATAGGTTTGGGTGACAACTCTACCTCAGGAACGACAGGTAATGTCACAATAGGTGTCAACTCGGACGTGGACAGTGCCGCTGAAAAGATAGACGGATTCGCATTGGCGTCCGCTAGAGGAGCCAAATATTACATTTCAGTAAACAACACCACAACTGGTGAACTATCAAACACGGAAGCACTTGTCGTGCATGATGGCTCCACTGCTTACATCACTCAATACGGAACAGTCAACACCGGCAACAATGACCTAATAACACTGACCGCAGAAGTGGACAGCACAGAAGTTGTATTGAAAGCATCAGCCCAGGCACCCAACTGCCGTGTGACTGTATACAGGATTCTATTGGCCGATGATGAGTCGGCGTCAACGGGTACAAACGTCAATGTTGTAGAAGCCACAACAGTCAGTTCAACTGCCACGACAGTTGACTCGTTCAACACGTCGGAATACACAGGTGCTTTCTATGTGTTCACTGGTTACAACGCCACGGAGGGTGCGGCCAGCATATCTGAGGTCATGGTTGTGGCCAACGACGAAGCCTACATCGGTACTGGACCAATAGTGTCAACGAAAGGCACTGATCAATTGGATTTCACAGCCAGCCTATCAGGAACATCTGTCACAGTAAAAGCGGCATCCACGTCTGGATCAAGCACCACAGTGAACGGTTACAGGGTACACATGCTGAGGGGATCAGCGGGTGCATCAACGGCGGACACTGTGTTGGTGTCAACAGAACAGACCATCACGGGACAGAAGACTTTCACAGGAAACATTCTTGTTGATACAATACAATCACCAGGATCTAATGCCAACATCAATTTAGACCCACAGGGCACAGGTGCAGTTCAGATCAACGGTGCGTATACTTTGCCAACAGCGGACGGAAGTGCCAATCAAATATTAAGAACAGACGGTTCTGGCACTGTGGCATTTGGTGAACCAAATAAAGAGATCGTAAACGCACTTACACCCGCGGCCAGTGTGGCACTTGATCCAACGGCGGGTGGCATACAGACAATAACACTGGGTCAAGATACAACATTCACACTGAGCAACTGGGCATCGGGCCATAGGATGACACTCATGATAGACGACGGTGCGAACAGATCAGTCACATGGCCAACCATGCTGTGGGCGGGTGGCGTAGAGCCAACATTGGCGACGACAGGCTTCAACACCATAGAATTGTGGTACGTGGGATCCAACTTATACGGTGCATACGTGGGAGCGATGTCGTAATGCCCGGCGGACTAGCGGCGGCCACAGCAGGTGGATACCAGGAGAGGATCAGCGATCTCAGTAACCCTGAGGTATTACTGGACTGGGGTGACACCAACTGCTATCCAGGATCTGGAACAACATTTACAAACCAAGGATCAGGCGGAAGCACATACGATGGCGATCTAGTCAACGGTGCCACATACAGTAGTTCATTTGGTGGCATCATAACCTGTGATGGCACAGATGACATGATATCAATAGACAACAATTTTACACAACCTAGGGCAGGAGGCACCTGCATGATATGGTTGAGAACACACGTAGACGAGAGCAGACCATTCACAAGTTTTACCGCTGGAGCGTTCCAGGGTTTCGTGAACTTCGGCGGCACGGACGGAGTGGACAGGGCAGAGACAATAACCAACTGCAACAACTGGTTCGCTGTGAACGGCGCCAACACCTTTGGGTCATACACCAATGTGTGGACCTGTGTTATAGGCAGGACCGCCAGCAACCTCGTGACATGGTTCGAAAGAGGAATCAATCAAGATGGGGGCAGTTATGGTAGCATTGATTGTGTGAGCGGCGCCGCGAGCCAGATGGAGAACGATTTCAACTTCAGGCACTTTGGCGAGAACACCACATACGACAGTCACTGGGATGGCGACTACGGCGTGATAGCACTGTGGGACACTAACCTAACAGATCATGAATGCCTAGAGGCATTTGGAGTATACAGGCATCGTTATGGAGTTTGAGAGATTCTGGAAGAAAAAACTGAGATTCTGGCTGACGGGTTTTGAATGTAAAATCTGTATGCTGTACAGGATATACTTGCTGTATGGTGTGATCGCAATCCTTATACTATTAAATCTAGTATAGTCTGCAACTTACCTTTTATACTTTTGTTGTTGAGTGTATTTTTGAGGCCCATGTGCAGATTCTTGGGCCAACATTCAAACGCACACCAACAGTAACCTGAATGTTCCGCGTTCAATTTGGGTATGAATTCTGCGTCAATGGCTATGAGATATGTGTGGAAGAAGAACTTCTGATCATTGCTTGTGAACATCTCCAGTGGTATGACTTTCTTGAACTTGGGTAAACCGCCCGTCTCTTCCTCGATCTCACGTTTCAGTCCTTCGAAAGCACTCTCCGTGAATTTACTCTTACCGCCAACCAATCCCCACATGCCTTGTGTTTTCCGATCAGTCCTCTGTAGGAACAGGAAACGTTTGGTGCTGGTTGCGTAGAACAGGGCACCTGAACAGACTATGTTTTCTTTCATGATTTATTATAACAACTATGGGGTTGTGGCGTCAAGGCTTGAGTTGTATCCTGGATCTGCACCACCGTCAAGCACTATGCTCCAATTACCTTGTGTGTACACACCCTCGTATGATTTGACCCATTCCGTGCCATTGAACCTGTACTGTATGC
>Ga0181598_1001906_pt1 | contig 19679 bp, 21 predicted proteins | sample 041ome_4_FD_153295 | JGI IMG/M metagenome (GOLD analysis project Ga0181598, IMG submission 153295) | Coastal salt marsh microbial communities from the Groves Creek Marsh, Skidaway Island, Georgia - 041404US metaG (spades assembly) | ecosystem: Environmental > Aquatic > Marine > Intertidal zone >... | reverse complement strand
GTCTTTAATATTTCAAGTTTAAAAGCTTTGAGCGGTTGCTTTTGACTGATCTCAAAAAAATTAACCTCAGAATCATTGTTTGTTACAATAGATATGTCAATTCTCTGACCAGGGGCTATTGTAAAATTTTCCTGAAAAAAAGGTTTAACTAACATTCCATCAACGCCAATTATTTGGAGTTTTTTTAAGCTTGAACCAAATTTAAGAACCCTTGCATTTGAAGCATTAATAAATCTTAATCTTGTTAAAACATTATTTTTTATTACGTATTTGGGCGATTTTTTACCATTTATTGTTAACCAATTTCCAATTCTTCCAGCATGTGACCAATCCATTAATGAGCCAAAAGATTTTTCATCAATTTCGTAATTATTGTTTAAGCGCCAGTCATCTGCTAAAATTACTATCTCATTTTCAAATATTCTCTCTTTTGGGTTTGATATAACCAAGGGACCATATAGACCCTTCGCAACTTGCTTCCAAGATTCAAAGTGTGCATGATACCAATATGTACCAGAATGATTAAATGGGAATTCATATACAAAAGTTTCACCTGGTTGCACAGGATCTTGGGTTAAATATGGAACACCATCCATTGCATTAATATTTTTAATCCCATGCCAATGTATACTTGTAGGTTCATCAAGTTGGTTTTTAAAATTAACCCTTAAAATATCACCAACATTACCCTTTATTGTTGGACCAGGGTTAAGGTCATTATAAAGGAAAACATTAGAAGTGAAATTTTCCTTAAAACTAAATTTAGATTTTTTAGCAGTAAGGTTATAAGTAACTATTTTATGATTTTCAGCAAAAACAGGTTTTAATCTGGTAACTACAAATCCATAAGTTAAAGTTTTTAAAAATTGTCTTCTTGATGTCATTTTAATCTCTAATAATTAGAATTATAAATTTTATCTATTACTAATAAACTTTTTTAACGGGAACCTTATTTGTTAGATCTCGAGTTAATTTGATCATGAATTTTTTTTATTCTAGGCGGCCAAGTACTTTTTATATAAGATAGTACCGCAATAATTTCTTTATCGTTTAAAATCTCTTCATAAGCAGGCATATTATTAAGATATTTTTCACCAATAATTTTTTCAATTCCATACTTTGTTATCATAAAGAGATATTTATCAGAGTGATGCCACGTGTGCCCTGTTTCGTCATGAGGAGGAGCAGGCATCATACCGTTAGGCAACCGAGACATCCAATCTTTTTGGCCTTCTAATTTTATACCATGACATGAAGCACAATTGACAGCATATACCTTACTGCCAACATTAATTACTGATTTATCTTCAGGCATTAAAGCAATTGAGGCCCTGAGCAAAATTATTATCTTTAAATAAAATGAATAAAATTAAAATTATGGTAAAAATTGATAAAGATACTGACAAAAAAAAACTCTTTTTTTAGGAAATGTTATCACTTTTAATGACACCCCTTTCCTAAAGCTTTAAGTCGCCAGTAATTATAAGGTAAAGGAGTGATAAACCCTGCTAAAAGCATAAAAGGAATTACCCACCAGGTTAGAATAGCTCCACCTGTTAATATATAGTCGGTAAAGTTCATAGCTGCTTCCATTGATATCATTGAAACTAATGACATTCCTACTGCTGTTTTAAAAGCTAATTTTAAGATCATCTGTTTAGATAAAATAATAGTTTCAAGGATTATTGATGTTATTATTCCATTGATCATTGCCAGAGACATAATTAGATAAACTGGCCAATTAATTTCCATGAATTGGAAGAACGCTATTGTTCCAAAATCTCCTATACAACAACCTAACAAACACCAAGAAGTATTTTTTGATGCCTGCAACCATGTATGTCTACAGAACCAGTTTATTGAAAATGTATTTTCTAAAATCATATTAACCTCTTCCATATACATAACATTTACCCTTAGGGGAAGGTAAAGGGTAAGTGTTAAAAATTGAGGATAATATTATAACATTATAGTTATTTTTATTTTACAAATCTTAGGACTTGTTTATGAACTTGCTGTTTTCCATGGACCAAAATCTTTTCCTGCCCCTACAATTTCATATGCTATAACAGTTTCATCACCTTCTACCCATCCATCATGTCCTGGTGCAAAGTAATACGCGTCGCCAGCTTCTGCAAGCACCCTAGTACCATCATTGTGTTCACACATTAACTTTCCTTGAATAATAACTCCAACATGACCAGCCTGACAACTATCACCACCTACCGTTGGTTTGATACATTCAGACCATTTCCAGCCAGGTTCTAAAACAAGTTTTGAAGCATTCATATCACCTAATTTTACCACAGATACATGTGCTTTGGGTGGGGTTTTAACTTCATCAGCATTATCAAAAGACTTTTTGTACAATGTATTCATAACAACTCCATTTAAAAAAAAATTAATCTAACCTATTCTTAAATGATTTATATTACAAACATATAAAGGTAGAATACTGATTTATGATTAAAAGTTAGCCTTAAATTAAATTTATAGAAACCCAAATATCTAAGTTATACAATCTTTAAAATCGTTATAAGATATTATAAAAATAATTATTGGAGATTAATATGATAAGTTCATTAGAACTTGGTTTAAAAGGAAAGGTTGCTATAGTTGCTGGGGGTGGTGGACCATTGGAAGGAATTGGAAATGGTAGGGCTGCCGCGATTCTGCTTGCAGATGCTGGAGCTAAAGTAGTTGTGGTGGATAAAGAAATAGACTTAGCTCAAAATACTGTCGATATGATTAAAAAAAGAGACGGAAAAGCAATAGGTATTGCTGGGGACTTAACTATATCTGATGAATGTAAAAAAGTTGTAGATTTTGCTTTGGAAAATTGGGGTAGACTAGATATCCTCGATAATAATATTGGAATTGCAAGTAAATTATCAGTGGTAGAAGAGACAGAGGAACACTGGGATCGTGTAATGAATGTAAACTTAAAACCAATGTTTCTTATGTCTAAATTTGCTATACCAGCTATGATATCCTCAGGTGACGGGGGATCTATTGTTAATATATCTTCTATTTCTGCTACTAGACCAAAAGGTTTAACCTCCTACTCCGCATCAAAAGGGGCTGTTCTATCATTAAGTCAAGCTATGGCTGTAGATCATGGGAAAAACGGCATAAGAGTTAATTGTATACTTCCAGGACCTGTTTATACTCCTATGGTTTATTCTGAGGGTATGACAGAAAGTCATCGCTCTCAAAGACAGAATGCCTCACTAATTGAAATGGAAGGCACTGGTTGGGATATAGGAAAAGCTGTTGTTTACCTCTGTTCTGAATGGGCAAGATATGTAACTGGACACCTTATGGTGGTCGACGGAGGATGTTCACTTTCAGCTAGACCAAGGGGTTAAAATAATATTTATTATTTAATGAAACTACATCATAATTCATAAATAGATTTGTTTAATTACAAGGAAATAAAGTTGAAATTCGATATAGATTTTAATGTTTCTTATATAAAAGAAAAAATTGAAAATTTAGCAAAATTTACTGATCCAAATATTCCATTTACAAGAATAGTTTTTAGCGAACAATTTTATGACGCACGCAATTGGCTTAAAAAAGAATTTAATTCACTTAATCTAGAGGTTTCAACTGATAATGCAGGAAATTTAATTGGATCATTGAAATCAAACATAAAAACTGAAAAAGTTGTCATTTTAGGGTCACACATTGATACCGTTCCTTCTGGTGGCCGTTATGATGGCATTGCAGGAATTGTCTCATCTTTATGCGTAATGAAACACATTATTGAGAATGATATAAGTCTTCCGTTTAATTTGTCGATTTATGATTATTTAGGAGAAGAACTAAATGATTGGAGTATTTCCTGTGTTGGTAGTAGAGGCATTGCAGGTTTACTTACAGAGGAGATTTTAAATAGACAGAATTCAGTTGGACAAGTTTTAAAGGATGAAATTAATAAAATAGGTGGTAACACAAAGTTTTTAGACAAACCATTGTCAATAGCAAAAAATATTATTGCGTGTTTGGAGCTTCATATTGAACAAGGTAAAATTTTAGAACAAAAAAAAATAAATATTGGGGTAGTAAGATCTATTCCTAGCATTTCAAGATTTAATGTAAAAGTGATAGGACAAGCTGGTCATAGTGGAACTATTCTAATGGATCAAAGAGCTGACGCACTCGTAGCTTCATCAGAAATTATTACTTTCGTCAATAAGTTAGCATTAAGATTGTCCCAAGAAAGTAATCAACACTTCGTTTCAACAATTGGAAAGATTACTGTTTCACCTAATGCTGCTGCAATAATCCCAGGTAAAGTTGAAATGACTATTGATCTAAGATCCTCCAGTAAAAGTTCAAGAGAGCAATATATAAAGGAATTGGAAGAAAAAATTGAATTAATGAATAAGACAGGCACATGTAAAATTGATATGAATAATATTGCTTACGCACCCTTTGTGGAAATGGATAAAGAATTGGTGAAATTATTTAAAGACTCAGCCAATTCATGCGGGCTTACAAATCAAATTATGGATAGCGGAGCTGGTCATGATACTGCTCAACTATCTAGACTGGTGCCTGCTGCAATGATTTTTATTCCATGTAAAGAAGGCCTAAGTCACTGTCCAGAAGAGCATGCAGAAATATTGGACATATCAAAAGGGACTGCTGTTTTACTCAAAATGGTAGAAAATTTAGCTATGTTAAACCGTGCTTAGATTATTTTAAAAAAATCAATGACATTCTTCTGATTTTCTAAATCTAATATAAAATCTATCATTTCATCTATTTTATTTTTTGGTATTTTTTTAGTTGAAGATAAACAGCATTTATGAAATTTCTCTAAATATTCACTTTCAGATAAAGCTGCCTTTGGATGACCATAGACATAATCTAAATTGATCTCTATTTTTTTATTATTTGTTAATTTAACAGTAAATTTTTGTGGTGTAAGAACTTTTTGATCTAAGTTTTCATTCTTGATCATTGTTATTTTTCTAGCGAATTTTAAAGTTTCAGCATTAGTGAGATATTTTTGATCTGTAAAACTATCAATATCTAAATGATCGTTGATCATATAACTAGCGCCAACAAATTTGGCACATAGTTTTGCATAATTCGTTGTTAAATTATCAATTAATGGCCTGGCTACTAATTTATAAACACCTGGCGGAACAAGGCATTCAATTGAATTTATTTCATCTTTATTTAGGCCATACTTTAACTTCAAATCTTTGATAGCGTGAACCAATCCATGAGTTAACCTACCACTTGGATAAGGTTTATGGGCTAATTGATTTACCATCCAAATTTTACCAATGTTATCTTGTAAGTATCGGGTGTCAAAGTTATCGTTTTCGATTAATTTGAAATAACCATGCTCTCCATTGAAAACCCTTTTGGGTCCAGGAAAGCCAGCTAAAGTTAGATCCATAGAAGATAAGGCTGCTTTAGCATTGAAACCAACTTGAAGCCCTAGAATGGGAACACCTTCTACATGTGATTGCATATTTCCACATGTTTGTGAGTACATAATACCCAAGGCATTATGTATCTCTTCTAGAGAAAATTTCTGTATTTTTGATAATGCTGCAATTGCTCCAAAACCGCTAGCAGTAGCAGGACGAAAAAATTTTAACTCACCTTTAGCACTAATTCCCAAGAATGATGCAATATCAACTCCTAAGGCAAGAGCCAACAAAAATTCTTTACCATTTATGTGACGACCTTCATTATTGAGTGTTTCACAATGAGCGAGTAGAGAACTTAAAATAGCAGCCATAGGGTGAACAACTGCTCCTTCATGAATACAGTCAAATTCTAGACAATGTATTTGGTAGGCGTTAATTAAAGTTGCAGTGTCTCTTGAATAATTTTCCCATGTCCCTAAAACAGTACATTCATTTCCTTTTGACCAACTATTAGCAACTTTTTTTAATTCAGAAAGATTTGCTCCTGTACTTCCTGCAATGCCTACACCAAGTGAATCAAGTAAAAATACTTTAATTTTATTTATGGTCTGATTATCTAAATTTTCAAAATTAGATTTTTGTATATGATTAGAAAACAGGTCTGCTGTTTCAATTACCATGTCAATCCTAGTAAAAAGTTTTTAGATTTTAAAAGTAAAAATCTAGAGTTTAAATCTTTTTTCCTATCAATACCTATGATTTGTTCAACGAAATTGTCTCAAACTCAGCAGGGCTAGTAATTTCTATCAACTCTAAATCGTCTGAGTGTTTAATTTCTCTATGATGAATTCCTGGCGGTTGATAGACAACATCTCCAGCATTGAGAGTAAAAGTTCCCTCTCCTTTATATTCAAATTCAACTGACCCTTTTAATATATATACCATTTGAAACTTTAGTTTATGATAATGCCACTCACCATTAGCGTGCTTTCCTTCAATAGCTTTAATGACATTTGCTCCAAAATCACCAGAAGTAGCATCCTCTATACCTAAGTCCTTATAAGAAAAAAAACCTCTTAAACCTGATTCAAATTTATTTTCATTTGCCCTTGTTATTTTAAATTTCATAGCATCCTCTTATAAAATTATTGAACCATTAAATCTTAACAGATAAATTTAAGATAGAAATAGTAAAGGTTCATACAAATCTAAAATGTACATATTTCTGACTTGAAATCCATCCCATGACCAGGACGATTAGTTAGCCTCAACATCCCATTTTCGGGCTTTAGTGGCTGTTGCCAAAGATGATCGTACCAACCCATATACTCCAACCATGATGGGTTTTCTATTGATGCTACTATGTGAATAGATAACTCAGGAAACATATGTGGTGCAATTTTAATTCCATATTGATTAGCTAAATTGGCAGTATAAATTAAATTTGTATATCCACCTCTCATTATATCTGGTTGAAGTATATTTATTTTTTTACCCTTCATGAATGGAAGTAAGTCATGATGTGTAAAATTGTTTTCACCTGTGACAATTGCTATTGATGTTGAATTACAAATTTTTTCATATCCTTCGTAATCATCTGCCATCACAGGTTCTTCTAACCATTCAGGGTTATACTTTTCAATTTCTTTTGATACTTTTATAGTCTCTTCAACCGTCCATCCTTGATTAACATCTATCATGATACCAATATCATTTCCCAAGGCTTGACGCATATCCCTTACATTTGAAATATCTTCTTCATTGTTAAAACAATGAGCTACCTGCATTTTTATTGATTTGAAACCACTTTGAACATATTTCTCAGCCTTTTCTATCATACCATCGTGACCCAACCCCCTATAACAACCGGATCCATAAACTGGAAGTTCTTTATCCACCCCTTTCCAGATTTTCCATAATGGCAAATTTTTTGTTCTTCCATAACAGTCCCACAGAGCTATATCTATAGCCGACATTGCCATAACAGTAATACCCATCCTGCCTTGTATAAAAGTAGCCTTCCACATTTTAGACCATAAATAAGGTATATCCTCTATTGTTTCTCCAATTATAAGAGGCTTTAACATCTCATTAATGCACATCTCTATAGTTTTGAGTCCTCCTGCGAGAGGGTGAAGATGGCCAGTGCCAATAACACCCTCTTTGGTTTCTATTTGAATTATTAATAAATCTATTTTCTCAAGAGTTAAGAAACCAGTTTTTGGAGGATCTTGAAATGGAACTGAAGTTATTTTTGTTTTTATAGAACTAATCGTTAATTGATTATTTTTAATTTTTTTCAACTTAAGCATCTCCCTTAGTTTAAATGCTATAGATTTATAAATTTAAATGAAGAATAAAATATATTATATTTTAATGAGTTAATTGAATTTGTGTAAAATTATTTTATTAGGAGTTTTTTTTATTGAGCCCAGTAATTAATGGAACAAAGGTACCAGAATATCTTCTAGGTAGTTTAAATGAAACAATTTTGAGTCAATCAGAAGCAATAGATCTTAGAAATGCTCTTGAAAAAGATGGCTATCTATTTCTAAGGAATGTAATAGGAAAAGATGAAATAGCAAAAGCCAGAAAAGATATTTTCCAGAAATTAGGTGAAGTGGATGAACTTCAATATCCATTTTTTAATGGAATTGCATCTGGTAAATCTAAAAGAGACACCTTGAACTTAAATAGAGGACAATTTTGGGAACAAGTAAGTAATACACCATCACTAAGGAATATTACTAATGGTCAAACTCTAAAAAAGATTTTTGACAAAATTTTTGGTACTCCTGCAATTGGTTTTGATTTTATCTTTCTTAGAGCCGTGGCAGGTGGAAAGTTTACTCACATGCATTGTGATGCTGGATTTTTCACCCGTAAAACACAAAAAATTTTAACCTGCTGGCTTGCCTTCACAGACGTATCTTTTGATAAAGGCCCATTATTTATAATTGAAGGATCTCACAGATTTCAGGATATCTTCAAAAAATATAATGGATTTGATGTTGATCTGAATAAAAACCTCAAAGCCACTATCGACAAACATCCTGTTGATTTTGCTAAAGAAAGAAATAGTAAAATTCTTACTGCTGATTTCAAACCTGGAGACATCCTAGTCTTTGGAATGTATACAGTCCATGGTACTTTTGAAAACAATGCAAAAGATAAGAAAATTCGACTAACATGTGATATAAGATTTCAACCCATAAATGAACCTAAAGACCCAAGATATTTTGGCCCTAATCCTGGTGGAACAACAGGGTTAGGCTATGGAGAATTAAATAGTGCGAGACCATTAAACGAGGATTGGCACATTAGATAAAAAATAACATAGTAGGAATTTATTATTGAAATATTTAACTATTTGAAATTTTAAGTTAGATTCGAATAATGAACAAAGTTAGGATCCACGAAAGTTGGAAAAGAGAACTTAATGACGAATTCTCTTCTATGTATATGGAAAATCTAAGAACTTTTTTAAAACAAGAGCTTAAATTAGAAAAAAAGATTTTTCCTCCCATGAATAAAGTATTTAATGCCTTTAACTTAACTCCTTTTACAAATGTTAAAATTGTTTTGGTTGGTCAAGATCCATATCATGGTAATGGACAAGCTAATGGACTTAGTTTTTCTGTTGAAGAAAACATTAAAATTCCTCCATCGCTTCAAAATATTTTTAAGGAATTATTTACTGATTTAAGATTAACTTCACCCCAAAATGGAAGTCTTGAAAAGTGGGCTAAACAAGGAGTTTTATTATTAAACAATTGTCTAACTGTTGAAAAAGGTCGCCCTGGATCTCATCAAGGTAAAGGATGGGAAAAGTTTACAGATAAAGTTTTACAGACTGTTAATGATAAAAAAAAGCATATTGTATTTATTTTGTGGGGAAGAAAGGCACAAGAAAAAGGTAATTTTTTAGATAAAAATCGTCATTTAGTAATTGAAAGCTCACATCCATCGCCCTTTTCAGCTCACACGGGATTTTTTGGATCCAAGCCCTTTTCAAGGGCAAACAAATATCTTCTCGAAAAAAGAATTGAGCCTATAGATTGGCAATTATAAAAAGGTTAATCATAAACCCTCATCAAAATCACTTTTAACAAATTAAAAATGTTTAAAATATGAATTATGAAAACAACTCAAATGGTATCTTATTCGTGATAATTGCGATGGCTCTATTTTCAATCCAAGATGCTTTAATAAAATTTATATTTGAACAAGCTGCACTCTATGAAATCTACTTTGGTAGAATTTTTATAGCATCTATAATTTTAGGGTTGTTCATTCTAGTTACTAAAAGAAAACTTAAAATTAAGACTGAATATCCCTTTTTAACTATTATTAGAGTATTATTACATTTTTTTGCTTTTAGCTTTTTTTTCATATCTCTAACCTATATGAGCCTTGCAATGGCAAATGCTTTATTCTTCTCAAGTCCCTTTTTCATTTCTATTTTTGCAAGATTTTTCTTGAAAGAAAAAATAGGTATAAGAAGATGGTCTGCTATAATTATGGGTTTTTTAGGAATATATATTATTCTAGATCCTGATTTCAGAGACTTTGAATATAAAAATTTATTACCTGTTTTATGTGCGTTATTTTATGCATTATCAATGACAATAACAAAAATAACATCAGATAAAGACGATTTTCATACTCAACTTTTTTATTTTTGCGCTATTGCACTTGGATTATGTATGATCATATTTTTAATATTTGGCTCTGGAAAATTTGATAATTTCCAAGATCCAACAATGAAATTCATTTTTAGAGAATGGTTTACTAATATAAACTTTGCTTGGAAATATATCTTTATAATGGGCGTTTTAGCTTCTATCTCTTTTGCATTTATTTTCAAAGCGTATAGTTCATATTCACCATCCGTTATATCCTTGTTTGAATACTCACTCATTATTTGGTCAGTTATTATAGGATTTATTTATTTTAATGACACACCAAGTTTTAGAACTTTTTTAGGAATTATTTTAATTATTGGAGCAGGGATTTATATATATTTTAGGGAAAAATTAAAAAAACAAAATGTAGCTTTGACTTTACCCATAAGACGGTGAAAATTAAATAAAATAAAAAGTTTAATAAAATATCTAGGAGTTAACAGTTTGAATAAGAAACATCCAGGAGTTAAGGCACTTTATGACTTTATCAATGCTTTCAATACTGTACAGAAAACAAATATTATTAGTAAGCTTCATTTCCCACATTATGTTCATTCAGATGGCAATGAACCTGTTGTTTATGAAGATGGTGAAATCTTTTGGAAAACTATTCAGGTACAGTTCAAAAAAATGATAAATGAAGAAAATTGGCATTTTTCTACCCTAGATAAATGTGACATTATCACTGTTACTGAAAAATCTTTACAATGCTTTGTTGAGTTTAATAGAAGGGACAAAAACAAAAAGAGCTACGGTACTGCAAAAGGTATCTGGATTGCCACTTTTAAAAATAATTCCTGGGGTCTACAAATACGTTCAATGATCCCAGTCTCTGGTACTATAAGCTCTTTAGCTGGGACAAAAATGAATGAACTTAAATGAAATCCAATTCATTGGCAGAAACCTGAAAAGACCTGAGTGCGTCTTAGTTGACCATGAAGAAACACTTCATATTGCTGATTGGCGGGGTGGAGTTACTTTAATTTCCAAAAATGGAGACCAAAAAACAATCTTGGCAAATGGATCTTTTAAGCCTAGACCTAATGGAATAGCAATTCATCCTAATGGAGGCTGGCTTTTAACCCATTTAGGAGAAAAAGATGGAGGGGTCTATAGGCTAAAACAAAACGGAGACCTTTCTTCATTTATTTTAGATATTAATAGTCAACCTATACCCCCGACAAATTTTATCCATATTGATCAAATTGGTCGAATTTGGATAACAGTAAGCACAAGGCTAATTCCTCGTATATTAGGTTGCAAACCTAATTGGGGTGACGGGTTTATTATATTGATAGACGAAGATGGCCCTAGAATTGTTGCTGACAATTTAGGTTTTACTAATGAATGTCTTATACATCCAAATACAGGTGATCTATATGTAAATGAAACATTTTCAAAATGCCTATCAAAATTTGAAGTCTCAGATACTGGTGATCTTATAAATAAAGAAATAATTTATAAATTTGGAGTAGGTGAGTTCCCTGACGGTTTTGCATTTGATACAGAAGGATGTATTTGGGTAACATGTGTCGTTAGCAACAAACTCATCAGAATAGGTCCTAAAGGTGAAAAACAAATTATTATTGATGATAGTGACCCAAAACATGTTTCAGATGTCGAAGAAGCCTATCAAATGGGTTTGTTAGAAAGAAAACATCTTGATAATATAGTTAGTAAAAGACTTAAAAATATCTCAAGCATTGCTTTTGGTGGAGATGATCTTAAAACAATTTATTTAGGATGTTTGCTTGGTGAACAAATAGCAAGTTTCAAAACAGATATAGCTGGGTTGCCTCCTTCACATTGGAGCCCAATAAAATTATTAAATAAAAAATTTCAGTAAGTTAGACTTTCGTCTATTTCCAATTTGGTCCATAGAACCAAGCAACTAGAGAACGTCTTGTCCCTGCCGTAACTTTAGAAACTCTGTGGCGCAAATATGAAGGAAAAATTATTATAGTACCTTGAGATTTAAAATTCATAGAGGTTTTAATATCTTCAAACTCAAAAAATCCTCCTTTATATTCATTTTCATGACTTAATTGAATTGAGATAGACAGCTTTCTATCAAAACCTTCTTGACCATTCCAGTTTACATCATGATGCCAGTCATATTTTCCGCCCTCATCTGATCTATATTCAGTAAATTGAATTTCTGATTTATTATTTAATTCAACATGAAATATTTTTTCATTAGCTTCTAAAATATAATTCCATAAAAATTCTTTTACCCAGTTCTCAGTTATCCAACATATCTTACTACTTCTTTTTTTTTGTATTGATTTATTTTTGGAGAAAACTGTAGCGTCAAACAAAGAGTTATTATCTACAAGGTCTAAAATTTTATTAATTTGTTTGATATTTAAAGCTGACTGCAAAACATAAAATTGTTCTCGCATATAAAAAGCCTTTATAAAATATTATATTGAATAATTTTTAGTTCTAATAATTATTCAACATAACCTTTTGGAAGTTTTTTAGGTTTAGGTTTCAAGAGTGTTTTTAAATGCGCAATTTCTTCGTCAGCTTTTTGTAGCTCTTCTTGTTCTTGTTGTCTTAATTCATTATTCATGTTTTTTTGTGACCTTAATAATCTTAACTCATACATTCTGTCTACTTCTTCGTCACTAAGATTATCTTCTCCTCTTTCCTCAAGTAATTCTAACTCTGTTTTTTTAACTTGGCTTTCACCAGTATCGTTTAAATTATCTTGAATATTTTCTTCTAAGTTAATTTTACTAAGAACTTCTTCTTTTGCAGCTAACTCGTTTGCATCTACTGTTAGTGTCTCTTCTGTGGCTAAAACCTCATTGACATCTACCGTTGGGATCTCTTCTGTAGCGGCAACTTCATTGACATCTGCCGTTGGTATCTCTTCTGTAGCAGCAACCTCATTGATATCTAATGTTGGTGTCTCTTCTGTGGCTGTAACCTCATTTACATCTACCGTTGGTATCTCTTCTGTAGCGGCAACCTCATTGATATTTTCTGTTGAGGCCCCTTCTGCAGGTGCAACTTCATTGACATCTGCCGTTGGTATCTCTTCTGTAGCAGTAACCTCACTTTTCTCATTTGTATTTATTGAATTGAGAGAAGATGTAAGGTCATTGTCTATATAAAGTTTTTCCTGAGGTTTAGGATCATTTTGTTGAAGGCTATTAGTTTCATTATTTTGATTTTCTTTTACGGTCTCAGTATTTACAGGAGCTTTTGGCTGGACATTTGTAAATGGAATTACATATTTTTCACGGGCTATTTGAATATCATTTTTTAGATTTTTTATACGTGTATCCCAATCTTGCATTTACTTGCCCTGATACTAAAAACTCATTAAATTAATGATAAATTAAAATTATCTCAAATTATCTTCAAAAAATATACCAAGTTTTTAAATTTTAATTAAAATAATTATAAACAAATTATAATACGGGGGCAAAGTGAACGACTAATTATAATTCACTTAAAAAATAATTGATAAAAAAATTATAAGCCATACATCAGGGGCTGTTGATTTTCAGGAAATAAAAGATAGAGAGTTTTGTAACATCGTTGGATTTAAAAAAGTTAAGCGAATATCTATAGATCATCCGCTTAACGTTGTTTATGAAATTAGACCAAACTAAGCTTTTTTAAGCCTCTCGTTTTGAGGAAACATATATTTTCTTGCCTCTTCATCAATTTCAACTTTAAAATTATGATTGTTGGCGGCACTAATATTAATTGCCTTTTGGCTGGCTGGTCTATTATTAATTTCTGTCATTAGTCTATTCAAATTAGTCCTTTTTTCAAGTTCTCCATCACCAATTACCTTTGGTAACATTCTAGCCCAACCCCATACACACATATCAACTATTGTGTAAGTATCTCCCAACATATATTTATTGTTTGATAATCTATTATCTAAGATGTCGTAATGTCTTTCAGCTTCAAAAACGTACCTGTTGATAGCATATTCTAATTTTTCAGGAGCAAAATGTTGAAAATGAACAGATTGTCCTGAATAAGGACCAATTCCAGTTGCAACAAACATTAACCATGACAAAAGATCAGCCCTCGACTTAGGACTGTTGTCAGTTATAAACTTACCTGTTTTTTCTGCTAAATATAATAAAATAGCATTGCTATCAAAAATGGTATTACCATCATCTATAATTGATGGTGCTTTTGCATTTGGATTGATTGCTAAGTATGATGGAGTATGTTGATCGCCTTTTCGAGTATCAACAGGAATAGCCTCATATTCTAAACCCATTTCTTCTAAACACAAAGCTACTTTCATAGGATTTGGTCCACTATTATAATAGAATTTTAACATTTAGCTCTCCCAAAATTTATATTATTAATTCTTATGTATCTTAATAATAAAGTTAATCAAGATTATTGTTTAAATAATCTAAAAACACCCCCATCAAATTCGTCATTTACAATGATAACAGAGCCATCTGACATTTCTTCAATGTCTCTTATTCTTCCCATTTCATTTTTCAAAATTATATCTTCTTCAACTATCATATTATTATTAAGAGATAAAATATGTAGCTGCCTAAATTTTAAAGAACCAATAATTATTTTATCTTTATATTCTTTAAACATTTTTCCTCTGTAAATAATCATACCAGATGGTGCTATCGATGGGACCCATACTTTGAATGGATCTTCATAGCCAGCTTTACTAGTTGCCAGTCCAATAGATTTTCCACTCCCATATTCTTTACCAAAAGTAATTTTAGGCCAACCATAATTCTTTCCTTTTAAGATGAGATTTAATTCATCTCCTCCTTGTGGACCATGTTCATGAAGCCATAGTTGAGTTTTGTCTAAATTAAAAGTCAGGCCTTGAGGATTTCTATGACCAATTGAATATATTTCAGGAAGAGAATTTTTAAATGCCTTATTATTAAAATAGTTTCCATTTTTAAAAATTTTAATAACCGAGCCTGAATGATTTTTTAAATTTTGTGAATCATTACGTGCTCCCCTATCGCCAATGGTTGCAAAAATATAATTATTATTAATAGCTAATCTACAACCAAAGTGCCTGGAACTTCTGGCTGATTTATTAGAGATAAATAATTGTTTTTTATTAAATAATTCATCATTTTGAAATTGATAACTATTTATTGCAGTTGCAGATTCAGAATTTTTTGTCAGTTTACTAAAACATAGATAAACAATTTTCTTGTTATTAGCTTCTTCAATTGCAATATCTAGCAACCCTCCCTGCCCATAATTATATACTTCAGGAGCACCTTTAACTTCAAAAATTTCCTTATTAAACACATTAAGCCTAAATAATTTTCCAGAACGTTGTGTAAATAGAATTTCTTCATTATTTAAAACACTAATTCCCCATAAGTTGGATAGATCAGGACTAATTTTTTCAAGTATTGTTTTAGAAAAAGATAAATTTGGAAATAAAATAATAGTAAGAAAAACAAAAATCAATTTCATACGTAACACCGTAAATTTTATAATATAATTAATTGTTTTTACTATTTATGTTATTAAAATTAAATAAAAAGATTTCGAGGATTATATGAGTTTGTTAGTTGCTGATATCGGTGGAACCAACGCTAGGTTTGCCTATCAGGAATCTAATAAACAAGAATTATCAAATTTCACTTATCTCAAATGTGCAGACTTTGATAATATCTACGACGCAATAGAGTACTTTAAAAAAAAAAATAATAATCCAATTATAAAAAAAATGTCAATTGCTGTAGCCTCAACAACTAAGCATGATGAAATAAAATTTACTAATAATAATTGGAAATTTAAACAATCAGATATTTCAAAACACTTCAAACTAGATCAATTAATTCTAATCAACGATTTTGTAGCTCAAGCATTGTGTTTTGGACCTTTTTACAAAAACTTATCATTGGACTCAGAAGAAAATCAATTGCTTGCATTAAAGCATAAATTAAAAACCATTAGAAATGGTATTCCAATAATAAAAGCACCCTTACTAGTCACAGGTCCCGGAACTGGTTTAGGCGTTTGCACATTATTTCAACCAAACAAACATCCCATAGCCATAGAAGGTGAAGGAGGTCACTCAACTTTTGCTCCTAATTCCGATTTAGAAATAGAATTACTCCAGTATTTAAGAAAAAAATATAATCATGTGTCTAATGAAAGAGTAGTTAGTGGATCGGGTATTGAAGAAATATTTGAGTTTATGTACTGGAAACAAGGAAAACATCCGATTAAATTAAAAGCTCCTGAAATAGGTGATAGAGCAATTTCAGGAGATTTACTAGCTTTTGAAACTATCAAAGTGTTTTTTGGTATCCTAGGAACAATAATTTCTAGTGTAATATTGATTAACGGTACTCAGAGTGGAGTGATTATATCTGGAGGAATAACACCTAAATTACAAAAAATTCTTAAAGAAAGCGATTTTGAAAAAAATTTATTAAATAAAGGCCGTAGATATGATTATATCAAAAATGTTCCAATATGGTTAACTGAAGATAACAATAATGGATTAAAGGGAGCTTTAAACGTAATTAAAAATCCAAACTATTTAGACAAATTAATTTTAAAAAAATAATTTTAACATAAAACAGCTTACGATAGCACGGGAAAGAGTTAAGAATGAGAAATGGGAGGAATAAAAATGTTTGAAATAGACAAAAAAGCAAGAAGACTTTCTCAATCTGAAAAAAATCAATATTTAAATGAAGGTTATGTTACTGGGTTACCGGTATTTTCTGAGAATGCGATAAAAGACCTCCATAACTGGTACGAGGAATTAAGCTCAAGATTGCCTCATGATATAGATATTAACAAAACTAATATGTGGCATAAAGCTAGTAAAAAATTTCATGATTTATGCAGAACACCTGCAATACTCGATTACGTTGAGGATTTGTTAGGACCAAATTTCGTTCAATGGGGAGGACAATTTTTTAGTAAAGAACCTAAAGATGGGTCTGTGGTTCCTTGGCATCAAGATGCTCAATATTGGCCTTTAAACCCTTCTAATGCTGTAACTGTTTGGTTAGCTGTTTTTGATACAGACGAAGAAAACGGTGCTATGAAAGTAGTATCAGGGAGTCATAAATTAGGAAAATTTGTTCATAAAAGAAATGATGCTAAGAATCTAGTTTTAAACCAGGAGGTATCATTTGATCAATTAGACCAATCAAAGATTGTTTCTTTGAATTTAAAAGCTGGACAAATCTCCCTTCATAATGATGCACTTCTTCATGGTTCAGAGGCTAATAACTCTGATAGAAGGAGATGCGGAGTTACCATGAGATTTTCACCCACCAACGTAAAGGGAGACTTGAATATATGGCCTTTTTTTGAAACTCAGTTAGCAAGAGGAGTTGATGAGTTTAAGTTGAACCCCACTGCTAAAGTGCCTGCAGGGGAAGCCACACCAAAGAAAATGTTTTCATTTTCTCATGAATTTGAAAATGAATGGTAATTATATGCATTCTAGCATTTCAATATCTTGACCACTTTTAAGTCGTTTTAGATCAATAATACTATTGCAGTATCTTCACTGTCGAATGCATCAATCAGGCTAACAGCTAAATTTCTATCTATTTCCATTCAAGCACTCCATCTAAGAAAACTTTTGTTACATTTTTTTTTCAACTGACCTTAATCTATAAGATAAGGCTTTAAGAGAACCTTTAACAAAAACATCTGAGCTATTTACCCTTTGATCAAATTCTTCTTTAGTAATGGATATTATTTCACTTTCCTCTAAACATCTTGCAGTTGCCATCCTAAGTTCATTTTCTATCACTCCCATTTCACCAAAAAGTTCATTTTCTTGGATAATAAAATTAGGCTTTTTCGTTTCATTTGTAGGCAAGAATATTCCAACGGAACCCTTGACTAATAGATACATTTTGTCTGGAAGCTCACCAACTTTAAACACACTCTGATTTTGATTGAATTTAGTCTTTTCCATTAGAACTCTATGACCTCGTTTTCTGAAGCAAATTTGATATTATTACTAGCTAGCTGTTTCTGGAAGCTATCAATTTCTGAATCTTCTCTTTGAGGAGCATGATGAGAGATTAAGAAATTTTTCACTTCAATCTGACTAGCTATTTCAATACCCTGCTCTATACTTGAATGTCCCCATCCTTTTTTATTTACCATTTCACTTTCTAAATACATACCATCCCATATGACTGTATCGGAATTATTACAGAAGTTGATTAGTTTATCTTTTTGATTACTTTGAAATTCATTATCTAAAAGATAACAAAACTTTTTTTGATTACTAATAATGCTATATCCTGAACAAAGACCGGGATGATTTAATTGAATTGAATTAATTTTTAAATCTGTGAAATCACGAACAATATTGTTAAATTCATGAAACTCAAATTTGTTTATAATATCTAAAAATTTTATAGGAAAATAGGGTTTTGTATAATAATTAAATAAATTATTGTATGTAGTTTCTTTATCAGAATGAGCTGAAGTTATTATAATTTTTTTATCTGCTACTGAGCTATAATCATTAAAAGCTAAACCTTGAATATGATCGTGGTGAAAATGAGAAATGAATAGTATAGTTTGCAAATCATTATCGAAGTCAACTTTAGAAAAACCTGACCCACAATCAAAAATAAGTTGATATTTATTAGTTTTGATTTCAACACAAATAGTGTTTCCGCCATAACCGACTGTTTTACGGCTGGAGTTTGGAATTGAACCTCTAACACCATGATTCATTATCATTAGAGAATGATAAAATTTAAATGTAACATGTAAATAACTTTTTATAGAATTTTAGAAAAAAGACTAAAAACAACTCAATTTAAGGTAATAAGACCATCAACAGCCACAATCCCATTCTCACCCTCTTTAATTATAATTGGGTTAATTTCAGCTTCTTTTATTTCTCTGACGCTAGCTAATTGAGAAATTTGAACAATAGCTTGAGCTAAAACTTTCATATCTGCTTTAGGCAATCCTCTAAAACCTTGAACACTGATAAGAGATTTAACTTCTTTTATCATCTCCATTGCATCAGATATTTCCACAGGGGCTATTCTTATAGATTTATCGTCAAAAATCTCGGACATAACACCACCAGAACCAATCATAACAATTGGACCCACTAATTCATCAACCCTGTAACCTAAAATAATTTCTGTTAAACCTTTTTCCATTTTTTGCATAAGAAATTTTTTTTCATTTTCTTTAATGTTCAAATTATTACTTATTTTAGAAAGTTTTTGGTAATTAGAAATCAAACTCTCCATTGAGTTAATATTTAATTCAACTCCACCTATTTCAGTTTTATGAAGAAATTCATTGGATAATATTTTCATTACCACTGGAAATCCAAAAATAGAAGCTAACGCTTTGGCTTGTTCTTCATTAGAAAACATTTTGGACTGAACAGTTTTAATACCTATCTCTTTAAAAATTTCCAGAGAGTTTTCTTCTGACAAATTCTTAATTGAACTATTTTTTAATTTTTTTGAAATATTTTTTAATTTAACATTTTGTTTAACTAAATTTTTTGGTTGTTTCGTATTTAAGTATACCCTGACAGCCTCACCGCAAGATTCAGGTGTCCTAAAAGCAGCAATATTATTCTCGTGAAGTAACT
>Ga0181598_1001899_pt1 | contig 19758 bp, 16 predicted proteins | sample 041ome_4_FD_153295 | JGI IMG/M metagenome (GOLD analysis project Ga0181598, IMG submission 153295) | Coastal salt marsh microbial communities from the Groves Creek Marsh, Skidaway Island, Georgia - 041404US metaG (spades assembly) | ecosystem: Environmental > Aquatic > Marine > Intertidal zone >... | reverse complement strand
TATATTTAATAACTTTAATAACTTTAATAACTTTAATAACTTTGTCATGAATGGATTTATATTTCATAGTTTATTTATATAATAGTAAGACTTTGTCTTGCCATTGCCTTTGTTTATTTTGTATCAAAAATAAGATTTAATAATGTTGATAATTTTGTTAAATCAGGTATTGTACCTGTAACTATTTTAATGATTTTATTACTATTTCATGTATTTAGAAATTTTATTTTCTATGTATTAAAAAAATTTACAAAAACTATAACTGTTAAAAACACATATGTATCAGATACATGTAAAGATTTAATTCCTAATTATATATTAATTGATTCTAATAATAATTTATATGAAATAATTAATATGCCTTGGTTATTTGATTACAATAAAGAACATGATTTTGGTAAATTAGTTTCAGGAACTAGTGTTGTAATTACAGGATATAGTTATTATTTACCCTTAATATCACACCCTTATGTTTACAATGTAGAATAATTGGATAAATAATAAAAATCTACAATACTATCATTATCTAATCTTTTCCAAGAAACCACAGTATTGCCAAAATCCCTAATTTCAGTAACTCTAACACGCCTATTCCACCCTATTTTACCGTATGCTTGGTATCCGGGTGACCCCTCATAACAAAGATAAATACCTTGATAATTGACACAAAAATCATTTGTATGGTCATGACCACAGAAAGTAGCAACAGTATCATTTACTTGGTGTAAAACATCAAATAATCCTGAATTAATAGGCTGGTAACATATTTTTTCATTTTGTATGCCTATTAATTTACTTTGATTTAAATTAATTGCTGTTTGGTATTCCTGGAGAGGAATATGAAAAAATGTTAATGCTGGTGCTGGTGTTAGAGAATTTAAAAATCTAGCAGTGTAATTATACCAAGCAACTTGTTCTTTATTAATAGATACAGAATTTGTATTACTAGATAAATGATAAGTTCTAAATTTTGTAATATTATTATGTTTAATTTCTAAATAGTAATTACCCCAAGTATGTAAATCATTATAAGGTCCTAATTGGGTTAATGTATTATTTAAAGATACAATATAATCCATAACTTCTTGCCTTGTTAAATCTGCTTGTCCATCGTGATTTCCTAAAGAAGCAACCCATTTTAAATTATTATTAATTGCTACACCATAAACTTCATCCATTGCTTTTGTTGCTGGAGTAGATGCCCAATCTACAATATCACCAGTATGAACAACTAAATCTGGTTTTTCTAATTGATACACTCTATTTAAAAAGTCTGTAGTGTTTTTTCGAGAACAATATTTAGGTTCAAAAACATCATCACAATTGGAGTGTTCTGTATATTCATAATGTACATCACTAACATGGATTAATTTAAATGTGCCATCTGATTTAAAATTAAGAGGTTGTCTATTATGTCCAGTAGCAGTATAACTTAGTATAAATAATAATAAATATTTTAACATACTGATAATAATGATAATAATGTTAATAATGTAAATATCGTTTTTTTGAAAGGGTGTTTTTAATTACAATAAGTTAAGGCATTAATATTGTTGTTATTAATATTTTTAAATTAATAATATTATTATTATTGGTAATGGGGATTTAAAGGATACTAATATTGATATTATTGTAATATTAAAATAATTAAAAATTGTTTATTTTATTTTAATTTATTAAATACTTAAGAATAAAAGTAATACCTTTTATATAAGTTTATTTTACATTTTTTAATTCTAACTATAATTTAGAATAGTAGACTAATATTAAAAATAAATAGAATAATAGACTAATAGAATAATATTAAAAAATAGTAAAATGTCAAATCAAAATATTGAAACTTTTTTAACAAGTACTAACCTTAATCAAAATTACAAATTAGTATGTCATGATGTTAATAACCGCACTGGGGTTAATATTGACCGTTATCCAGGAATGGAACGACAATTTCAAAAAATGGCCCAAATTGTTGCCAAAAAATGTAATGCTAATGAAGCACATTTAAGTAATCTTAATACCAAACTTACTCAAGAGTCTGTTAAATATTTTTGCCAATTAATTGATTCTAAAAAGGCACAAAAAAGACAAGCACAACAACAAAATAGGCAAGCAGGAAATAATGGTCAAGATACTAGAAATGTTAATTCATCATTTAATGAACAACATGGATTTAGTATGTTAAATAAAAATAATGATATTTCCAGTTCTTATAATGATATGCTTCAACAACGTAATGATAGTTTAAGAAAAAATGATGCTAGTAGTAGAGTATTTGAACAACCTATGGGAGAACCTAGTCGTGTTGCTCACGAAAAAGATAATAGCGATTTAACAAAGATGCTTAATAATATGATGTTAGAAAGAGGTCAGGTTAATGAAGGAGAAAACCCTAAGGTATTACCCTTTAATTTAAATGATGATATGGCAAATATGTTAAGTGGAGAACCTGGTGAAAACTTACCTCTTTATCAAAATGTTAATGACCTTCAATCCAGTGATGGTGTTAATCCAATGGCAAGGGTAGAACAAATGGAAAAAGAACGCCAGAACTTTAATAATGTTCTTAAACTTAGTGATATGGATAAAGCTAAGCAAGAACAAATGCTTAGTAAAATGAGAACTGCTAAGGGTGAAAGTGATATTGTAATGGAACGTGCTATGCTTCAAAAACAAACACTTGATAATACCCCAAAAGTTGATCCTGCTGAATTATATAAGATTAGTGAAGATGCTAAAACCAAGATGATTAATAGAATGACTAATAATGCTGTTAGTAGCAATGATGTCCGTTCTTTAGCACCTTTAGTTGATAATTTACTTATGGAAAAACTATTTACTCTCCAAAGAAATTTACAACCTGATTATATGGAAAAGGTGCATTATATTATTGTTAATAGTATTGATAGAGATTGGTATAATAATAGTAGTGAAACACGTTATGATTTTCGTGTTAAATTTAAACCTGGTAGTGATTACAATAGTGCTGGTATTTTAGACCTTTACAAAAATATTACTAGTGTAGAATTAGTCAATGCTTTAATTCCTCAAGATAATGTCTTAATTCCTTTTGATGCTAGACCTTATTTAGATATTCTCCACTTTCCATATTTATTACTACAAATCCCTGAATTTAGTGATGTTTTCCGGGGAACAAATAATAACAATGATAGAGCCTTTAGTGTTCTTATCTTTGATAAACAACACGATAGTACAGTTTTATCTACAGATTACATTAGTGGTACTAGTGATAGTATAGTTAATAGTGCTCCTAAAACTCAATTTTACAAGGAATATCGTAAAACATTTTATAAATTCACACCTGCTTATTTTGAAAAGAAAAATTATTATAATCAACCCTTAGGAAGTCTTAATCAAATGACTCTTAAATTAGCAACACCTGCTGGTGAAAATATTAATGTTCTTAGCGATGTATTAGATATATCTGCTTTAGATTTTACTGGTGCTATAAGTGGATTAACTGAAGCAAATTTTGAATATGATTTAAGTCATAGTTATCCAAATGATGGTAGTGCAACTGGAAGAAAGTATATTGAAATTACCACAACTACAAGATTTAGTAATAAATTATTTAGATTAGGTGATAATATTAAAATTCAAGGATATGCCGTTACTGGTACAGGTTCGGATAATACCCGATTTACAGAATTTATTAATCGTAGTGAAGGTCATTACATTTTAAATACTGATGTTAGTAATTTAGCAGCAGGGCAAAATCAAGGATTTTTACAAAAAATATATATTGCTCCTCCAGGTGATTTAAATGCTACATTAAGTGGTCTAGATGCTTCAACATATTATGATGAAACAAATGTTAATACTGGGAACTATACAAGTGCTGCCAAACTTATTAATAGTAATCTCCAAACCCATTACTTATTTAAGATTACTACTCGTGAAGGTGATGTACAACAAGTTACTATGCCAATGAATATTTAAGGATATGGGTGGAGTATTTTCATTAATTTATTTTCGGTTTTTAACTTGTTTTACAATTAAAATTAAAAAAAATTATTAAGAAAACATCCCCTCACTACGGAAGAAGTCCTCAAGGCCTAAAAATCCCCCGTCGGAAAGGATAACGGTCTTTCCATATAAACTGACCGAAAACTCCTCCATCCACACTAGGGGGGTATCATTACCATTTAAGTAGTTTTGAAGACTACAAGTGGTGCCGTCTGGCAACGACACCTCCACCGTCTCATAGAAATGAGGGGTATTGATCTTCTTTCCCAACCCATTCATGTGGTTCTTCTCACTCATTATGTCTCTGTTCTCAGTTGTCTACTGACAACATATACAAAATAATCTTAATAATTATTAATGAAATAAACATTTTTTTTTTTGTTTTTTTGTGTTTTTGCCAAAAAATAACAATTACTATTATTTTACCCCACTACATTACATTAGTCTGATAAGGTAAAAATCCTAAACCATAATCATAATTAATAAAGATAGAAATTAATTTAATAATAGGTAAAGTAAATAGAATAATAATCCAATTCATAGTAGTTGATAAATTATAAATGAAGAAACTACCTGTAAAGACATAAGTGATAAGTAAATACTGAATTTTATTAACACAATTAAATGAATAATTAGCATAAAAATCTATTTTTTGTCGAAATGTCATAGGAAGATACCACTGACGATAATCAGTATGTGTTAAAAGCATACCACCATATACATAGAAGAATATCATCGGAAAAATATGATATGATACCGCAAAAGATTGTAATAGGGATTTAGTATATCTAGTATCTCCAAAGTCTAAGACTTGATAAACATCAATTCCAGTAATCCAATGAAACATATCAGTCATATTATCAATATAGAAACTACCAATACCTACACCCATTAATCCAATATAAATATTAAAAGGGACTAAATATAGAATGTCTTTAGGATTACCCTTTTTAATTGTGAGATAAGTATAAACATAACTAATATTAGTTAGAAAGAAGGGGTTAAATAAATATAAAATACTAATAAATAAATCTATAATCCACATAATGAATTTAAGATTTAATGTTTTGTAATTAAAAATTTAAGTTTGTAATATATAATTAATAATTAAACTTTCAACTATTAATAATACTTGCTATTCTAGATAGAAAAGAAAATCAATTTTATTTTGTATTTTTAATGGTTTCTGTATCAATTTGTATGAAATCATCTATTAAATTATCTGTTGTATCATTATCTGGTTTATACTCTAATAAAAGTATAGATTTATCGTCAGGTTTTTCTATGGAAGGTGAAACTGAATACTTATAAGCAGAATAAATGGTATAAGTTAATCCTTGATAGGTAATTTTAATAGCATTCCAACCTACATATATTATCCCATTAACTAATATTTCTTCCACAATTTTACTTGGTAATCCAGCAAGTGCTCTATTAATTAATAAGAATCCTAAAACGGAAACATACATATTTTATTTAATAATGTATTTCTTTAATAATTTAATAGGTAATTATTTGTTAAATACAATAATATTTTAAAATTGATTTTACATTATTAATAAAGATTAATTAAATAATAAATTAATTTGATTTTTATTCAATTCAATAAAGAATGACTAATATTCCCGAATTAGAAAATAAAGGGGTCACCCAAACTTATACTAAAATAGCAACCGCATTTTCCAATACACGAACTAAACCTTGGGATTGGATACAGAACTTTTTAAAATCTCTTCCTAATGACAGTGCAATTCTAGATATTGGTTGTGGAAATGGTAGAAATATGACAAATGTAATGGAAGGTCAAAATCACAAATTTAAAGGGGTAGATAGTTGCCAGGAGTTTGTAGATATTGCTAATAAAAATGGAAAAGACGTAGTTTTGGGAGATATGTGTCAATTACCATTTGAAGATAATAGTTTTGATGCTATTCTTAGTATTGCTAGTTTTCATCATCTTTCTACACTAGAACGACGGGAAAAGGGATTACAGGAAATGCGTAGGGTTTTAAAATCAGGTGGTAAAATTTTAATGTCCGTCTGGTCAATAACTCAACCAGAACATAGTAAGAATTATGATAAATTTGTATATGGACCTAATATTGTTCCTTGGAAGAATAAATATGGGGTTGTAGAAGGAGAAAGATATTACTATATTTTCCAAATTAAGGAATTAACTGATTTAATTTTGGATGAAGAATTTCATATTACAGATTGGACCTGGGATTATGGAAACGAAGTTCTTCTGTTTCAAAAAACTTAATTACTAATGGTTTTATTAAAAAATTGTTTATTTGTTTTTTATTTTTGATAATATTTTTCTATTTGGAATTAAAATAGAATTCAAAAAAAAAGAAGATATTTTTATTATCACAACACAATGACTGATACTACTAATTATTTTGTTTGGAAACAGTTGATTAATGCTATTTCATTATCTAATTCTAAATGTAGTATTGAGACAACCCAAAAGATAATTCAAGGAATTTTAGATGATATGAAACAGGAATCAAATCCTAATCTATTTTTCAAGTGTAAGGTTGAACAGATGGCATTTTTAATTAAAACACTATCCTTTTTGGATGATAATAATAAAGAACCACTTCAAAATGGGATTAATGAATTATGTATGCTGTGTCAAGAATATCTTTTAAATCCCGACGCAAAATCTTTAAAATAAAGATTTTACACTGGAATTAAAAGAACTCCTTATACAATCCTCATCCGACAAATTTGTCGGATAGGGATTTAAAGGATATTGCAGAGCAAAATAGTAAAAAATAAAATAAAATACATAAGTATTAAATTGTGTGATGTTTTTAGGTATTGGTATCTATTTTTTTAAAATAGATAAACATGTAAGGAAATCACATTCTTATCCGTATTATTTTCAACTTGATGAACACCAAGATTATCATCAATATAATTAATGGATGTAATAGGTAAAATATGTTCTTCTTTTTTAATTACATCATTGGGGTCAATGGTAAATAATTGATTTGTATTGAAATTATAATTATTCTTCATATTTATAATGTCAAATTGTGTTTCTAGTAAAGAACCATTCATTGGAATTAAGAAACATCCGCCTTTAGGATGATTATGAATAGATGATTTTTGAAAGGGTTTCCAATTTAATAAACACATTTCATAATATTTACTGGATTTAATAATATGTCTATTTATTTGTAAATGTTTATCTTCTGAAGTATTATAAAAATTATCTAAATAAAAACTATCTGATTTAAATGCCTCTCTAATCCAATCCTGATTATTATTTTTGTTATAATTATATAAAGCATCTCTAACATAAGGTAATACCGCTTTATTACTAGTTTGATGCTTAAAATTATTAGCACCTATAGTATGTATTAGATATCTATTAAGTTGTTTTAACGTTTTTAATTTATTCATTATTTATTATTATGATAATAAATGATATTTAACAAGAATATTAGTAATCTTATTTCAAAACAGAATGTAATATGAAATATAACTAATAATTAATTAATAATAATAATTATTTTATTTTATTTGTTTTTATTTTTAAATTACTATTATCATTTAGATTATTAACATTATTATTTAGATTATTACTATTATTAATGTTATTAATATGATAAAACTTTGTAAAAATGTAAATAGTAGTGTTTAAAAAATAGTATTTAAAAAATATTATTTAAAAAATAGTTTGACTTTCAATATTTAGCATTATGATATTTTCTTGAATAGTTTTTTCAGATTTTACATTATAGATAATATTACTTATTGTATCTTGAGGATTTGCTGGATTCTCAGTTAATACCTTTTTTAAATTTCTAGCATCGCAAACTTGGGAAAATTTTAATTCTTTTTCCGTAGGATGACTTTCCGGGTCAATCACAAAGGGGGATGTTCTTCTATCAATAAAATCTGTTTCATCTATTTCAATACCACGTGCCTGACAACGCCTAGACATTCCCACATCTTCACCACCCCAACCATAAAGGTTAGGATGTCCTCCACTACGAAAATAATCTTCTCCCATTATTATACAAATACCACCAACAGTCCCTCTAAATTGTGGTCTTAATACACCATAAGGATGATGTACTTTTCCAATAATAGTTTCGTATTTAATAACACCGGATTTAGTGGGATAAATATCTACATCGTGGCATACTAATTGAATATTACGCCAGTGTTTAGGATAACGCTTCTTCACTTCAAGAAAACCAATATTAAGTATCATTCCTCTATTAAATAATTTTTTGTCATTTTGATGAACTATTAAGAATTGATAATTTGTAATACCATCTTCTTTTAAAATTGGTGGTAGTTTTTCAATAAATGTATTTAATTCTTCTTCTCGGTCCCGATATGGAATAATAAAAATATGGGTAGGTATAGTTGCCATTTAGTAAGTGATATTTTAATTAATTTTACTAATAAAAACAATTTAGAAATAATAGTACAAATATTATTAAACTAAAATAAATCAAATTAATTATTGAAAAATAAAAATGGCTAAAATTAATTGTGAAAAAGAACTATATTTTATTCATATACCCAAAAATGCCGGAACAGCATTCTGTAATCAATTTTGTAATGGGAAACAAATAGGACATCGTCCAGTTTCAATGTTTAATGATGAAATTGTTAAAAAAAGTATAGCCATTGTAAGAAATCCCTATGATAGACTAGTAAGTATTTATGAATATAATAAAACAAAAGAAAGTTATTGGCATAGACACGATGGAAAGAATGGAAAAACTAAACCCCCGTTGATGGAGTATTGTATGACACATACCTTCGCAGAATTTGTAAGGCATTTAGTATCAGGTGGTTTTAATAATTTAAACCATCCTAATAATTTACATATTAAAACACAATATAGTTATATTAAACCTAAAGTAGGAAAAGTTAAAACCCAATTAATTCATTTTGAAAATTTAAATGAAGAATTAACACAAGTATTGGGAGAACCGGTTGAATTACAAATTCAAAATAAATCAGATAGACAACAAAACCATTGGATTAATTATTTTGAAGATAATGGAAATAATTTAGATAATGGAAATAATGTAAATACTTCTTTAAAGGATTTAGTTTATCAATATTACAAGTATGATTTTATGATTGGGGGTTATTCAAAATAATTTCTTTTAATTTATCACACCATAAACGATAAGTTTTGAAATTATCTAAATGATGATTAAATGGATTTTTATTTAAATATTTTTGTTTTACACAATTATTCTCATTATCTATTATTTTATTTGTAATATCAATATAGTATGTTTGTAATTCTTGACTAATCATTAATAAATTATTATTATATTGTAATGTTGTTTCTATTCTTTTTCTTAGAGAAGTATTTACCTCAGAACGAGCACCGTTTAAAAATCTTTTATCTGTATTATCCTTAATTGTAGGAAGCACACTTCCTAATAAAATTATTTGATTAGCATTAAAATATTTAAGAACAGTATTTTCAATAAATTTTTTATAATTAGATAAGGATAAATTTAATTGTTCTTCAATAGATATATTATATTTTTTACTTCTTACCCAAACTACAAAACCACAATCTACTTCACCTAGCATAATCATTACATAATGAATTTTATTTTCTAATTCGGTTTTATATTTTTCAAGTATGTCAGTAAATGTATTTAAAGCATTTGTTTCTGAATTAGGATTAGTTGCTCCCATTGCGGTAGCACCTGGCACTTCAATAGTAATAAAATTAAAATATTTAGTTTTCATATTACTAAATCTAAACACATCAATATGACTATCTCCTAATACTAATATATTGTACATAATCTTATCTATTATATCTGTAATTTGTATCTAATATATTTGATTTTTATCTATTATATTAAGAAATAGTATATAATCTTATTTAAATAACTTTAAATGACTTAAAACTAAAAATTTTATTTCTTTACAAGATGAGTTATGTTAAATTTTATTTTAACTTGGGATAAAATAGATTTATTTTGTCTTTTTAATAATTTGAAAAATAGTAATAAACAATTTGTAATATATTCTTATAATAGTTCTTATAATAATTATGGTAATAACAAAGATAAAGAGATATTTTTAGGACCGTATCAATCTTGTTACAAAATATATTACACAGGAGAAAAAGAATTTACCAATACGTATGCTAATATGATTATAGGTTTTTTACCTACAAATTATAAGGGGGTAAACATACATTCTAATACTAAAATATTACAATTGCGAAATTATGAAAGGGTAGAATTGGAAACGATGTATTATAATCAAGGGTTAACTAATATTTTAGATTTACCTAAATACAAATTGAATATCTTTACTACTTTAAATAAGACTTGGTCATCTAGATATGCTTTATTAAAAAAAGAATTACAAGATAATGGTAATCTTAAAAATAGTAAACCCTATTTTTGTTGTTTTATTGTTAGCAATCCTAAGTGTAAAGAAAGAAATATTTTTTTTGAATTATTACAAAAGAAAATTGGAAATATTCATTCAATGGGTAAATGGAAAAAAAATATAGACATTATTATTCCAGAAAGAGTGAAACAACAAGATGAATATTTTAAATTATTATCCAAATATAAATATATGATTACTTTTGAAAATACTAGTAAAGAATATTATCATACAGAAAAAATATGGAATTCTTTAAGGGCAGGGACCGTACCTATTTATTGGGGCGACCCATTAATTAATGAAGTTTTTAATCCTCAATGTTTTTTATATATACCAACTAGAAGTAATAAAAGGGAACAATTCAATGATTTTACTAAAATAATTGATATTTTGGCAAAAGAGCGAGACGACGATACTAAATATTTACAATATTTTGTTAATAATATAGTAGTACATCCAGATAGAGAAGATACCAGATTACAAAATACTATTCAAACTATAAGTAATCTATAATTATCAACATAGTACTTTGTTTTTTTTAATTTTAACATATTATTATTTTAATATTGTAATTTAAATTTCTATCTAGACTAGCAAAACAAAAGTTAAATTATTATTATAATATTACAATGCCTTTAACAACAAAAGAGTGGTGCCAGTTTTTCATTAAAAATAAAATTATTCAACTCAAAGAAATATTATGTTCATCCGGTGTTAAATCACCTTACTATTGTGATTTTCGTATGATGCTTAATTTTAATGATAAATTAACTGAAATAGTTGAATTGATGAAATCTGTAGTAGATGAAGAATGGAAAAATCTATCTTTTGAATCCGGAGAAAATACTAAATTAAATAGGGTAGGAAGTGTGCCTTTAGGGGCGGTCCCTTTTGCTACTCTACTGGGACAAACAATGAATAAACCTAGTATTATGGTCCGGAAAGAGGCGAAGAAATATGGGAAGAAAAATGTAATTGAAGGTCAACTGAAGGTAGATGATAATGTAGTTATGGTAGAAGATGTAATTACAACAGGAGGAAGTGTTCTTGAAGCAATTAAAAAGGTTGAAAATCGTGGGGGTAATGTTAAAATGATTGTTTGTATTTTAGACCGTCAAGAAGGGGGATTAGATTTAATTAAATATTATTATCCCAATCTGAAAGTTGTATCCTTATTTACTATTGGTAAATTAATGAATATTGCGGAAACTGAAAAAATGGTAGAAGGGTATGATGCTGAAAAGGTACGATTTCACGCTGAAAAAGGTTTTAAAAATATGATTAATCGTATTAGAGATTTAAATGAAGAACAAAAACAACAACCTTATCAAGAAAAAACACATAAATGGTGGAGTACTAATTATTTAAATAGTATTAATCCTCTAGTTGTAGGATATGATTACAGTAAAGATAATAATAAAGATAGTAATAATTCTAATGAAGGTGATAAAGATAAGAGTAATTGTAATAATTCTAATGAAGGCGATAAAAATAAGGGTGATTCTAATAATTCCAATGAAAAGAATATAGATGGTGGAAAAAAGACAAAACAAAACAAATTAACACTCCAGGGTGAAAAATTGTATATTAACAATTTAATTTTAGATTGTAGATGCTTACAAGATTGGGATGTTATTAATTTTAAATTGAAAACACTTGGTAAAAAAGTTAGAAATATTATTATGGATTTTGATACTATTAAAGATTGGGATAAGAAAAAACAATCTCAATTATTAGAATTACAAAAAGAAAATGGATTTAATGTAATTGAAAATACATTCAAAATATCAGGATGGAATAATGATTTAAATTATGGATATCAATTACATCATATCAAATGTGGAGATAATAGCGAAATGTATCCAAGACAATTAATGGTTAATAGTCAAGTAATGAATGTATTAGTATCTTGTCCTGAAGATTTTACATTATTATTTGATGATGTTAAAAAATCATTAGTAAATACAAGTCTTAAAGATAATTATAGAGAATTATTTATCCATTTACATTTTCATCCAAAATTAATTACTAAATTAGTAGGTAATCCAGATATTTGGAAAGAGTTAAGAAATACAGTTTTAAAATTAAATGAATTATCTGGATTTACCCTTAATGGATTAATGTTGGATTATAGTATGTTTACTGAGGAAGTTATTTCTGCTTGGAAAATAGATAAAAAATTAGATTTAGGGAAATGTGTTCCAATTGTTCTTCATACTAATAACCAGTTTTCATTACATCCTAGTATGATTACTAATAATATTGATAAAGACGAAGAAGCAATGTATAATAAATTTAAAAAGGTATGTCTTAAATTGGGTGTATCTCAATGGGTTGTAAGAGAAGATATTTTACAATCTAATATACCTATTGACCAGAAATGGGAAATGTATAGTAAATTATTGGGTTTTAGTAATGAAGAATTAGAATGTCCTTTTAGACTTAAGGGTGGTGTTAGTATGTTTGTATTTAGAGATTATTTAGAAGAAATACTTAATACTCCATTAAATAAGATTAATGATGAAGAAAGTGAAAAAAACAAACAAAAAAAAGCAGAGGAGGAAATGAATAATCTCTTAGGAAAAGGACGTAGTAAATTAAGTAGTATGGATACTACAAATAGCAGTAGTGGAGGTAGTGGAGGTAGTGGTGGTAGTGGTGGTAGTGGAGGTAGTGGTGGTAATGGTGGTAATGGTGATAGTAATATGGAAGAAGAATGTGAAACTAGTGTTAAAGAAGAAAGTCCTGAAGCAAAAGAATTACGATTAAAGAAAGAATTTAATGAATATCAAATAATGGTAGATAATCGCCTGGTTAATATAAGACGAGAACAAGGTAGACGATGGAAACTATATGATATTAAACAAAAAGAATTAAAAGAAAAATTAGAGAAAGAAAAAAAAAACAATGGTAGTAATCAAAACAATACTAATAATAGTAATCAACCTAGATATGAATTAGGTGTTTATAGTAATGTATTTCAATATGGTATTAAGGCGAGTGTTGGATTATATTGGTCTTTATTACGAAATAAAGTAGGTTTTTAGAGGGATTAATAGATGTGTATTTGTGTTAGTATTAACATTATTCGATAGTTATTCCTAGTCTATCAGTTCTATTTATTACTTTTTCATTCATTATTTTTTGTATTAAATGTAAATTAATTTTTTTTGTATTAGGACTACCCCTTATTTTTTTTGTTTTAAATTCTTAGTAAATTTTAAAATCTAAATAATAGATAACCTTCTATTTTTGTTGAGCAAAAATTCGATTTATCAAAAAATATAATTAATTGATTAACTTATTCTAATATTTATTAAATAATACCTATAACAGAAATAAAATTGTTTAGAAATGGATGTAAAAGAAGAAAATAATTTAACTAAATCGTCCTCTGATAAGGATAGTTTAATTTTAGAAAAAAATATCGCACCTAAGATTTTAATAGAAGATAATTATAATTTAAAAAAAGTTAAAGATAATTTTGAAGATAATTTTATGACAGATAAACAAATTATTGAAAGTACTAAAGATACAAATACAATTGCCAAAATGGAATCTTTTTCAACCACAATGCGTGTTAATAAAAGAACAGGAGAAAAAGAAGAAATTAGTTTTGATAAGATTACTAAACGTATTAAAAAATTAAGTCATAAACTTAATATTAATGCTACGGAACTCGCTCAAACTATTATTAGTCAAATCTATGATGGTATTCATACTAGTCAAATTGATGAATTAGCTGCCGAGATTTGTGCTGCTAGAAGTACTGTCCATCCTGATTATGGAGTAATGGCAAGTCGTATTATCATTAGTAATCATCATAAGAATACATCTCCTAGTTTTAGTGAAGTAATGCAAACCCTATGGGATAATGTAGATATTCACAACAAACATACCCCTATTATTAACAAAGAATTATATGATATGACATTAGCAAATAAAGAAAAAATTAACAGTGTTATTGATTATGATAAGGATTACAACTTTGATTATTTTGGTTTCAAAACACTAGAACGTGCTTACCTTCTTAAGATTGGTAAAAAAGTAATTGAACGACCACAACATATGATTATGCGTGTTAGTCTTGCTATCCATAAAGATGATATTAAAGATGCTATTAAAAGTTATAAAATTATGTGTGAAGGTTTCTTTACTCACGCCACACCTACTCTTTTCAATATGGGAACACAAAGGGAACAAGCATTTAGTTGTTTCCTTCTTCAAATGGAAGATGATAGCATTGGTGGTATTTACAAAACACTAAGTGATTGTGCCCATATTAGTAAATATGCGGGTGGTATTGGGATTGCTACTCATAAAATTCGTGCCAAAGGTAGTCAAATTCGTGGTACTAATGGTAGAACCGATGGATTAGTACCTATGCTTAAAGTCTTTAATGAAACTGCTCGTTATGTTAATCAAGCCGGGCGTCGTAAGGGGTCATTTGCTATTTACCTAGAACCTTGGCACGCCGATATTGAAGATTTCTTAATGCTTCGTCGTAATACCGGTGCCGAAAGTGAAAGGGCAAGAGATCTATTTTACAGTATGTGGATTCCTGATTTATTTATGGAACGGGTAAAGGAAGGAGGTGATTGGACTTTAATGTGTCCGGATGAATGTCCTGGACTTCATGAAGTTTATGGTGATAATTTTGTAGAATTATATACTAAATATGAAAAAGAAGGTCGTGGTCGTAAAACAATTAAAGCACAAAAGATTTGGGAAACAATTATTGATAGTCAAATTGAAACCGGAACTCCTTATATTGGTTTTAAAGATGCTGTTAATAAAAAAACTAATCAAAAAAACCTAGGTGTCATTCAATCTTCCAATTTATGTATAGAGGTAGTTGAATACACATCACCTGAAGAACATGCTGTTTGTTGCCTCTTAAGTGTTGCCCTTCCTAAGTATTTAGAACCTGTTGAAGTCAAGGATAAAATTAAGGTTTATAGCAAGACTGATTGTAAATTTTGTTCTATGGCAAAAAACCTTCTGAAAAGACATAACTTAGAATATGAAGAAATTAACCTAGATGACGATAAACTTAGAAAGGATACTTTTAAAGAAATTAACAATACGGAAATGGTGTGTGATGATGGAGGATGTGAATTACCAGAAGGTGGTCTTATTAAATCGGTGCCTCAAATCTACTTTGGAGATAAGCGTATTGGTGGATTTTATGAATTACAAAAAACACTAGTTCCTACCTATAATTTTGAAAAATTACGGGAAGTAACTAAGATGAGTGTTCGTAATCTCAACAAATTAATCGATTATAACTTTTACCCAGTTCCAGAAACGGAAACCAGTAATCGTCGTCATCGTCCTATTGGGGTAGGTGTCCAGGGATTAGCAGATGTTTTAGCTAAGATGCGTATCCCTTTTGATAGTCAAGAGGGTGTTGATATGAGCCGTAAGATTGCGGAACATATGTATTTTGCGGCCTGTGAAAGTAGTATGGAAATTGCTCGTCGTCGTAAGAGACACGTTCAAGAATATCGTCGTTTACTTAAAAAAGAAGATAAAACAGAAGAAGAAGTATCCCAGATGAATACTCTTAAAGAACAACATTTCATTTATCAAGATGAAGTGGATAAACTACCTATGGGGTTAGCAGGTGCTTATTCTACTTTTGTGGGAAGTCCCGCAAGTCAAGGAGAACTTCAATTTGACTTATGGGGTGTTGAACCTAGTCAAGAATTAAAGGAAGAATGGGATAGACTAAAAGGGGATGTTAAGAAACACGGTATTCGTAATAGTCTATTAATGGCAATGATGCCTACGGCAAGTACAAGTCAAATTCTAGGTAATAATGAATGTATTGAGCCTTACACTAATAACATCTATACTCGTCAAACTTTAGCCGGGACATTTACCATTGTGAATAAACATCTTATCCGTGATTTACTGGATTTGAATATGTGGAATAAGGATATGAAAGATAAGATTATTCTAGCTAATGGTAGTATTCAAAACATTGCTGAAATCCCTAAACATATCAAAGACTTATATAAGGTTGTATGGGAAATGAAGCAAAAATGGTTAATTGACCACGCAGCGGCTAGAGCACCTTTTGTCTGTCAAACACAAAGTATGAACCTCTTTATGAAAGACCCTACACCTAAAAAAATTAATGCTATGCATTTTTATAGTTGGCGTCAGGGTTTAAAGACTGGTATTTACTATTTACGTAGTCTTGCTAAAACTCAAGGTCAAAAGTTTAGTGTTGATATTGATAAAGTACAAAAAAATGAAAATCAACAAGTAGAAGAAGAATGTTTGGCGTGTAGTGCTTAAATATTTAAATTTTAGTTTTCTATTTTTTATTTTTAATTACCCACCTTTTGCTAATTCATCTGCTAAGTAATTACCTTCCCAAATAATAGTATCCAGTTGATTACTTTTTTCTACATCTAGACTAGTATGACTATTTTGATGTTGGAGTTCTACTTTAACACCATAATCTAATAATTGATGATATAGTGTATCTAATACTTTCATTAACTCTAGGTTTTTAACCTGTGTCCCCCCACTAGTTTTCCAACCATTAGATTTCCAATTAGGCATCCATTGGGTAATTGCCTGGATACTATACTTGCTATCACTAATTATTTTAATAGGTGTATTACTATTAACAATAACATCTTTATAATGCTGGATAATATGAAAACATACTAAAATTGCTAATAATTCACATTTATTATTTGTTGTACCTTCAGGCATTTTCTGGCTAATATTAACACATTTTTCTCCTAGGTAAATACCATAACCTGAGTGCTTACTCTTTGCTTGAAAAGAACCATCAGTAAATAGGTAAAATATATTTTGATATTTTGTCCAAGTATCTGGATGGTATTGGTACATTTTATTAATTGGGAATAATTGATAGGTGTTCTCTTCTAAATGGAAAACATCTACTGATAAACCAAGGTATTTTTGTATAAGAAAATCATTTACTTTTTTAGATATTGATTGTTTTTGTTTCTGCTTACTTTCATAATTTTTAATATTCATAAACTTCTGTGCATCTTCTAATGTAGAAAATTTTTTAAAAATAGGACCTGAATAACCTCCTATTTGTTTTTTAGCTTCATCCCAAGTAGGATAAATACCGGATATATGACCCTTTTTAACAGCATAATACTTTAAATTATCTTTTGTTTTTTTGATATTTTTTGTATCTGGCATAGGAAACTGTAATATACTATTTTAAAAATAATTATTCTAGAAATAATAGCAATGTGTTAATAGTAATTAATTTAATTTTAGTTTAAAATAACAATTTCTTTTTCGCTAAAAAAAAAGATATAATATATTTGCTGATTAATAAGTATTTCTTAATTAGTAGAACCTGGTTTAAAAACATATATACATATGGGTAAAAAAACCATTAGTTTAAATTTGGATGATACCGGGGTAGAAGATGATGCTTTAATATCATCTATATTAAACCCTGTACCAGACCAAGATTTAAAAGGGGGACAACCCAAGAACAAAAATATTAAAGGGAAAAAAGAAACCGTAGAAAATAACAAAACAGAAAAACCAAAAAAAACAATTACCCTAGATTTAGGTGAAGATATTAAGTCAGAAATAAAGTTATCTGATATCGAAATAGAAAAACCTATTAAATCACCTCCAAAACAAAAAATAAAAAAAGGGGTAGATCCATTTATGAATGGTAGGGAAATTAGTAAAATGACAAAGGTTTCTAAATTAGATGATTTTTTAAATATTTCCAAGGATGAAAATGCTAATAGTTTAACCCATCCTAAAACAAAAGATTACCAAGTTGGAAAAGAGGAGGCAGAGATTAAATTACAGAATATTCAAACCCAAATTAGTAAAATAAGTAATAAAATAAGTAAAAAGGGGCGTAATAATGTTGATACTAAATATTTAGATAGTTTAAATAAATTATTAAAGAAAGAAAAGAAATACATTACCATTCTTAATTCCTTTTCTAAAAATAATAATAATCCTAAACACTATCTTCCTACTCCAGATGTAAATAATATTTCTCCAAATTCAATAAATAACATACAAAAAGGTAAAAATCCCGAACAATACTCTATTAAAAAAATAGGTAATTATCCTCCTAAAAAAAATAAACATCTTACACCAAAAACTAATAATATTGTCAGTGAAATAGACCAAGAAATGGAAAGGGTTAATGCCTTATTAGATTTAACAGAAGGTAGAAAGGGGAAATATCGTGGAATAAAAACTGAACCTATAGAGAACTATAATGATTTAGGTTATCAAATGGTAAATAATAGAAATGGGGTTAAAAATAGTAATAAACAAGATTTCAAAAATGTTAATTTACAAATGAATTTAGATGGTGTTGATTATTTACCTAATATGGATATTAATCAATTAAGGAAATCTGATACAAAAGGCAAGAATAAAGATAATAATTCAAAAAAGGAAGTATCACCTCCCAAAACAATGTTTAGTGTGAAAGCTAATTTATTAGCATTGAAAGAAAGAGAAAAGATGTTAGCTAGGCAGAAAAGAAAGATACAAGAAAAGTTAGAATTTAAGAAGAAGCAAATATTGAAAGCAAAACAACAAGAAAAGGAAATGCGTAAAATAAAGGCATTAGAAGAAGAAAAAAGGCGATTATTTGAATTAGATAGAGAGGTTAAGAGATTAGATAAATTACGTTATCAACAAAGTTTAGAAATGAAAAATACAATGAAACAGATGACACAAAAAGGAATATTAACACAACAAAATATAGATAATATCCAAAAAGAAGAATTTCAAAATCAACAACATCAAAAAATACAATTAAGTAAAAATGGATATCCTATATATCAACCATTTACCTATAACTTTAATTCTTCAAACAATAGATTAAATACCCCTAATAATTACAATAATAAAAATAGGAGTAATTCTCCTACATTATTTACAAAATTACATCGTAGTATGTTAAATATGGGAGTAGGCGAACAAGTAATATTTAATCATAAACCAGATAAAGTAAATAAAAGTGATATTACCCAGAGTTTTAATGACAAAAATAATATAAAAATTACCAAGGTTTCAAATAAAGGTTATAAGTATATTAGAAAAGATTTTGTTGATAATGAAAATTCTTGGCAAGATTGGAAAATAAGTCATTTACAATATTTTAGTAATGATAAAAATAAAAATAATAAAAATAATAAAAATGATGGGGGTGATAAAACTAATAATACAAATAATGATACTATTCCTGTTTTCCTATATTCTTATAATGATTATTTAGGGTATTTAAATAAATGGATTATGTGTAAAAATACCGATTTTAATGATAAAATAATTAGTTTGGATAATAAAAACAATAATAACATGGGTGATAATAATATA
>Ga0181598_1001898_pt1 | contig 19758 bp, 10 predicted proteins | sample 041ome_4_FD_153295 | JGI IMG/M metagenome (GOLD analysis project Ga0181598, IMG submission 153295) | Coastal salt marsh microbial communities from the Groves Creek Marsh, Skidaway Island, Georgia - 041404US metaG (spades assembly) | ecosystem: Environmental > Aquatic > Marine > Intertidal zone >... | reverse complement strand
ACTTGTCTCTCTCTCTCTCTCTCTCTCTCTCTCTCTCTCTCTCTCTCTCTCGAATTATGGCAATTATTTCGGGTACACCATCCCTCCTTCGCGTCGCCAACCGGCTGGTAATGGACAGTTATTGTCGAGGAGGTATTTTACGCACTCGGGTTGGTTGTACACGTGCGCGTCGCGAAGAGTTCTCTTTCCCCAAGGCGCTTTGGCAACCTCGTGTAAGAATTTCAAGCAGTCCAAGTGACCACAAACGGCCGCACACGCGCACGCTTCTTTGTAATATTTTTTATATTTACGTTCCACAAGGTATTCGAGTATATGGAGATGACCATTTGAAGCCGCGCGTGTGGCAGTTAGATGGTCCCATGGCGCTTTCGCTTCTTGGTGTAAGTATTTCAGGCACTCGAGATGACCATTTTCGGCAGCATATGCACACGAAAACTCATCCATAAAACACTCATTTGCAACACAATACTTAAGCATTTCAAGATTACCTTGTTCTGCGGCTATTCTCATCGTCGCTACACCCCACTCACACTTTTTCTCTTCTCGCGCCCACTTGAGCAACTCGAGTTTATTCGTTCGAGCAACTCTCCAGCAGAAGTTATTTTTGTTCAACCGATTCTCCCAAGCAATCTCCAGCGTAGATATCGACGACATCAGACACACTTGAAACTTCCGTTTCAACTCATGTTTTCGAGACGATCTCTTTATCAAAGCTCTCGTTTCACTGTTCACTTCAAACAAAAACTTCACGTCAGTTGGATTCAGTCTCGGAAGAATATGAGTGAAACAAATATCGTCGTTGTTCACAATCACATCCCACAAATCTCTCTCCCCGATCCGTCGCTTGCGCTTCTCCGCTCGTGGCGGCATTTTTGCAACGCTCGTTCGATTGCTTTGTGCGTGTGTGTGTGTGCGCGCGCGTGCACGCCGCTGCCGAGATACGAAAAGACGTGTGAAGAAGTTTCTTCTTTTTTTTTTCGTCTCGAAGCGAAAAATAGACGTTTTTCACAAATTATAAAAATACAAAACTCAACTTGATAATGTTACAAAAACTCTACTTTCTACTAACCAACGGCGGCGGCGATTTGAGCACGGGAGAAGAAAACGAAGGGATGATCTCGTCGTCGTCGGACTCTTCCGCGTCGAATTTATCCGCGTGGTGTTGCTTCTTTTCCGTTTGCTTCGCACCGTTCGGTTCGTCGTTGTTGAGCGTTCGCGTTTGCAACGCGACGGGCCCGGGCGGTCTCGATTCCATCATTTTGAGCAAAGCTTCTTTGGACTTCAACTCGGATTGTAATCGCACGCACGTGGCTTCGCTAATTTCCGCTCTCTCCTCCGCTTCTCTCCGTTTATTTCGCTCGATTTCTAGGCTATTTTGAAACGAACGCGCGGCGTCGGCGTTTCGCGTGAGCAGCTCTTGGATTTCGCCTCTCAGCGTTTCTACTATTCGTTCGTCGTTGTTTTCTACGTTTTTCTTCTCGTCTTCTTTTTCTTCTTCTTCGTCATCTTCGTCGTCGTTATTCACGGCTCCTAAACTCGACGAGCTCTCTTCTTTATCGTTCTTTAAAATCGTCTTCTTCTTAAGTTTCAATCCTTCCTCGTCTTCCATCTGTTGTTGCCTCTCGATGCGCAATATCTTCTCTTGCAGCGATAAGTTCGACGGCGTCATTTTCCGCTCCACTTTTCCCGACGACGACGACGGCGACGGACCATCGTTCTCGTTCGCTTCAGCGTTATTCTTTCCAGCGCTATTCTCTCTCAAAGCCTCGGAAATCTTCGCGTTCGCTCTTTGCATGAACACCTTCGCGCTCCTCTCCGCCTCTTTCAACTTTTTATTCGCCGTTTCCAACGCGTTCGTTCGTTCCAACGCTAATTTCTCCGCCTTGGCGCACCTCGCCTCTAACTCTTCCCGTTTCTCCTCGATCGAATCCACTCTCGTTCGCGCGTTCACGATGTCCAACTTCGCCTGCGATTGCACCGCTTCGAGCATGTCGTCTTTCGCCTTCAACTCTTGCTTCAACAGGTGCAGCTTTTGCTTCATTTTTTCCATTTCTTTTTCTCGTTGTTCTTCGACAACGTTATTAAAATGAGAAGAAGCCAAAGGAGGAGATCCGCTCGCGCTCAGCGAATCCGCGCGTTCCGTCACCGGGTCTTTCTCTACCATCGCGACAGGCACCCCTCCTCCAGACAAAGACTGTTGTTGCTTTCGCCCTCGCGCGTTAAACATATTATATGTCTGTCTGTGCGTGTGTGTATAAAAATTTTAATTTTGATTTCAAAAGAAGTGAAGAGAAAGTGGAAAAAAAAAGTCTAGAATTTTCTAAAACAACCGCGTTTTGTCCTATGTGCTATCGCTCGCGCTAAAACCAAACCATTTCCTCCTCCTATCTCCTCCTTTCTTCTTCTTCTCGTCTTTGTTGTTATTACTACTTTTCATCCTGTTTTGCTCGACGATTCTTTTCATCTCCGCGTCCGACGGCGGGTCCGGCGCCGAGGCTGGGTACACGACGTACATGCGTTTTCGTATGATGTCTTCTAAATTGGATGGATTCATCGCGAAGAATACGGTCATCGCGATCGGGATGGAGAGGTAGACGGAGAATTTGAACGCTTCCAAGGAGAAGGATTTAGCCATTGTTGTTGTTGCTGCTGCTGTTGTTGTGTGTGTGCGCGTGTGTGTGTGTGAGCGTGATGATGTATCTCCGTTTGTTTCTTCTTGCGCGTGCGCTGTGGCGTTTAGACTTTTTTGTGCGTGTCAAAACAACAGCAAATTTTTAGGGTTTTAAAAATATGATAATAGTGATTAAAAACGTCCAAAATAAGCACGTTGAACAGTAGTTCAAAAGCTTAGCGAATGGCCATGGGTTCGATCCCCATACGCGGTATCTCGTGTACAATGTTTCGTCGTAGATTCTCGCCTCGTTAGCTCAGTAGGTAGAGCGTTCGCCTTTTAAAAGAGACTCCTCGCGAGTTTTATTTTTTGTTGGATGTGGCTTTTCTCTTGCGCGTGTGGATGTGCATCACGCGCGGTGTGCTTTCTTTTCCTTCCTCTCGGGGCGGAGACGGGTGTATATTCTCAAGTATTGTATCTATCAACTTCACGACCATCGTATTACTACTACTGCTACTACTACATCTACCATTACGACATCACGAATCAACATTCATTTTCAAAACCAACTCGCAAAACTTTCTGTGCTTTCCTCGAAACTGTCTCAGCGGCATCTGGTCCAAACCGTAGCATCTGTCGTCGTCGCCGCAGTTTGCGCACGTCGAATTCCATCCGCCGTCGCCGATCCACCACGGAGAACCACACGTTAAACACGGCATTTTCGGAAAATAATGTCCCGTTCGTGTGATTTTGTTTTCGGAGGAGGTAAAAACTTTCGTTTCGCCTTGTTGTTTGGTCGGTCGCAAAAACGCTTCAGGAACGAGAACGCCAATCTTACCGCCGAAAGACTTCTCTTCTTCTACATCTACTTCGTCTTCTTTTTCTCGCGGGGTTGAAAAAGAAGAAGTGTTACTAGTTTTCATCGTAACCTTTTCTTTCTGTTGCATCAACGCGACGCAACCAGCGCCGCCTCGACCTTCGGCAATGACGCCGCAGCGCTCCATCGTATACGAAACCGACTCCCACACTTGTTGACACATCGTCATGAAAGAATCTTCCTTCGCGTCATCGTTCTCTTCAGCGACGTCGTAATCGCACAAGCAACTGTCCAGCATCTCGCGAAGTTTCTCGGCATCTTTGACGCCTTCAAAGACCAAATGGTTCCTTCGATCGCCGCACGAAAACTTCAACTTTCTTTGAAACAACGAAAGCAACGCCTGTTTCTCTTGTTCTTCATCCTTTTCATCATCTTCATAATGCTCATTAAACCACGGCTTTTCGTCCACGGCGTACACGCGAACGGGTTCCGAGCGTTTATGAAGCCACTGGAGAGGAGTCGTCAAGCGCGAGTTTACCCAAACGACGCCTTGTGAACGCAAACTGGATGCTAACAACGATTCGTTAGCGTCTTCTTCACCGTTTTCATCGTCATCATTCAAATCCTCCGTGAACGAAACGTTTCCGTACTCTTGTTTGAGCATCAAAAACAACTTTCTGGAATCGAAAGGTCGTCTCGCGAGGTACACAACCGGTGGCGGCTCCTCTTCGTAGTCCACTTCTTCGTCTATCTCTTCAACGCCTTCTTCTTGCTTTTCCTTATTCCCGAGCGTCTCTGAGTACTTCTCCGTGCACTCCACGCAAATTTGCTCAATTTGCTTGTCGTACTTGTTGTGTTCGAACGTAATTTTGGAGACGAACAACTCGGCGTAGTTATCCGCTGCTTTTTCTGTTTCTAATATCCACTCATCGACTCTGTTGCTCAAACCTTCGATTGTATTTTCGGACGAAGAGTCCCTCTCTCGCACCGCGTCGGCTACAGCTTCGCCTAACTTTGCGCCTTCACTTTTGACGAGCACAGAAACACAGTTCTCGTCGTTTTTTCTGCTATCACTACTATTCGTCTCACTAAACGAGCACTCGATGATCTCCTTCTCGCGATTGTACTCTTCGCCTCTCGCCGAAAGCACGACGAAGACTTTCACCTCTCCAATCGCTTCTTCCCGAATTTCCTGGCACGCTTTCATAAACTCTCTGCCGCTAAAGCCGCTCGCCACACCATCCGACGACGACGACGATAAATCCACTGGATTCATCAGAACAACGCTCACGACGGACTCCATCTTATCGTGCTGCATCAACGCGCGCAAAACGACCAGACTCTCTTTACTTCCAAACGCAATCGCAATCGCGCGGTCCTTCACGTTGACTCTCTTCAGAATGTTATGCAACTGTTTACTCGTCTTTTCGTCGTTCTCGTTCTTGCCTTTGATGCCGCTAAAATCAATCGCGTGCACGCAACTCGCGCACAGCGAGGAACTGAATATGTGCCTGAACAAAGGTTGAAACGTTTTCATCAGTCGCATCGTTTTTCTCTCCTCCTCGTCGTCGTCGTTCGCGCTCTCGACGGTAAACAGCGCGTTTCGGTGAAACAACAGAATCAACTCCGACGGCGCGAACTGTTTTTTGTATCTTCGGCCGCGAGATACGGCGTGGATTAAAATAGGCTCTCTGTCTCTCGAATCCAGAGAAGAAGAAGAGAAACCGCGTCTCTCTTTATATTTTCGACTCATGATTGATGAGTTTGTGATTGATGACGACGATGCAAACGATGATGCCAGCGCGCGCGCGCGTTTGGTGTTTTTTATCTTCATTGAGAGAAAAAAATGTTTAGGGTTTATGTATGTAACACCAAACAAATTTTAATTACTTTTGCCGAAAGAAGGAGCGAACAAAGCCGCACAACAGAGAGAGACACACAGAGAGAGAGAGAGATACGTTCGAGCGCACGAATCAGAGACGTTTTTTTCTTGGATACGAAAGAAGTTGCAGACGCATAAGCGCGCGCATCGACGCTCTGATTTCAAAAAGAGGACACACCCGAGAATTTTTTATTTGGCTTTTGGATTTTTCTCTCGTATCATCGTCGCCTTTGCTGCGAAGAACACGCATAAATGATACCGCCGTCATCGTCGTCAACGCCGGTCGACGACGTCGAGAGCTCCTTCGCGCGACGGCCGACGATGGGCAACGAAAATGACGACGAAACCGCGTCCACGACGTCGAGTTACTCGACGGCTTCAAACAACAACAACATCAGCAATCCAGAACAAGAAATCTATCGAATCTTGGCCAACAGAAGAAACTATTACAAGGTGTTGAATCTCACGCCGCAGACGACGACGAACGCGAGCGTGAAGAAATCGTACCACAGAATCGCGCGAGCGATACATCCAGATAAATGCAAACATCCAGACGCGTCGGCGGCGATGAGCGTAGTGACTTCGGCGAATAGCACGCTGACGACGCCAAAGTTAAAACAGAGCTACGACTTGTATTACAACACGCAAGACGTCTCCGAAAACGCAAAATCGGGGTCAAACTTTGACGAGTGGCATTCAAAATCTGGAGCAGCCGTCGCTGGTTTACCTTTGTGGTTAGTCAAGGCGTTATCGACGCCAGTTTTAGGCGCTTTCGTGATGCTTCTAATGATTTTATTCGGCTTAGTCTTTGGCGCGGTGTTAATCGTCCTCTTCCTGGCGTACATGTGCGTCCACATGGTCTTCTGGGTCCTCTGCTGCTGCGGCTGCGGCGGCCACTGCTGGCCGAGATACGGCGAAGGCGCTCGCATACACGAAATCCGCCAGCGTCGCTTCTTCGCCATGCTCCGAGATTACGAAGAGGCGCAAATGTTCGCCGCGCAGCGAGGCGACCCGGACCCGGATCCAGGCGCTTTTTTCCAGCGGTGGAACGCGTTTTGCACCCGGAAGACTTATCCTTCCCAGATGGGTACGATCGAGAGTTTACCAAAGGAGGAGGAGGAGGTTACGGTGCCACCGACGACGCGCATTACGGGTCGTACGTGTAGAAGAGAGAGAGAGAGTTTAGTTTTGTAGTCGTATTTGTGCGTTTTGCCTCTTTTTTAGATTTCAAAAAACGTCGCGAGCTGTTTTTTTCCTATTATCCATCGCCACAAAAAGAAAGACCACGCGACGAACCGCGCGCGATAACGAGATGGCGACGACGACGACGACGACGCGAGGAAGAAGAAGAAGAAGAGAGAAGTCGATTTGTCGTCGCATTCTCCTCTCTTCGTTTTTCGCGGCGGTCTTTTTTACGACCACGGCGTTGTTCTCGTCTTCATCTTCATCTCGTGCCGGCATCGTCGTCGAGGCTCGCGAACCGGCGTCGCAAGAATCCATCGATAAGTTTTTCGAAGCGTTCGACGAGGAGGACGAGGACGATGCCAACGACGACGATAAAGCCGCCGCGGATTCCTCTTCTTCTTCGTTTCAATCTTTAGAAAACTTGGTTAAACTCGCACAAAAAGTCGCGGACGAATCGGAAAACTATTACTCTTCTCAAAGCGAAGAAGACGATTTTGCGATGACGAGTCGAGCGACGGATGGGAAATCCGGACCGTCCGTGGACGTTTCCGACGACGATTTGGACGAGGTTGACTTTTCGGACGATTTCGAAAGCGAGACGGACGAGAAGAATTTGTGGGAATCCATCAGCCAATCCGGGACGATCACGAACGAGTGCGGATACGGGCAGTCGAAGGAGTACAGCTTGTGCTTTAAGAACTTTGACGAGGAGGAGGAGGAGGAGAGCGGCGGAAGAAGAGGAGAGCGGAGCGGAGGCGGATTCGTGGCGTCGAGACAGGCGACGACGGTTCCGGTGAACGTCATCGGCGGCGCGCTCGTTTGGTTTGAGATTGCGGTGGATGGGTTGGCATTTCTGAGCGATGCTGGTATTAGTAATAGAGAGTCAAGTAGCAGAGGTAATAGTAAGATTGTGCTAGAGGCGAAACCGTTGGGGAAGCCGTGGAGAGTTTTAGAGAGTTACGATTCGGAAACATACGCTATTTCAGGAGCATCTTCGGCGGACGACGAAACGATCAGCGAAAAGAACGTCAACGTGAATTCGTTGGCGAGTTTTGACGCTCGAGCGAACGAATTTGGATTCATCGGGTACAGAGTCGAAGTGCCGAAGAGCGCGGAGTCGTCGGCGACCAAGTTTCGTTGGAGGCAGGTGAATAATAACGAGGAAGAAGAGGAGGATGGCACCAACGATGATAACAACATTAGGATTTGGGCCATCGATGACGTTGTCATCGAACGAACCGCCATTGCACCCCATGCGCTGATTGCCGCCGTGAAAACGAAGAGGAAAACCAAATCAAAGTTCTCGAGAGACGAGCATTTGGATAATGTGTATTTATCGATAAGTTTCTCAAAGTCTGTGTATGGATTTGACTCGAACGGTTTGAAAGTTGGCAACGGAACCGTTTTAGCGCTCTCGCAAGCGAGGACGTTCACTGGTACGGATAGATCGATATCTTCTTCGCATTTTGTGGCGACTGTAAAACCTATCGTACCCAACGACGGTGATTGGGTTGGTCCGTTTGCAGTTTCCATACAAATTCCTGGTGGCGTGTGTACGAACGCGGACGGGAGAGCGAACGTTGCTTCGAATACGCTGAAATTACGGCGCGTTTCTGCGGTGACGAACAAGTTGAGGGAGAAAATGCTAGAAGTAGAAGGAGAAGAAGAAGAGCGGGATGAGCAGGAAGACGCGACGTTATCCATTGGCGCGTTGAAAAAGAAACGCCGAACGAAAGAATCGCAATTTGGTGATGAAAACGAGATTAAAAAGAAACGAGTTACGTATGAGGAAATTACGCTCGGACCTCGTCCGGGACCAAAAGATTCGCGATGGGCTGCCGTTGTGGCAGAAGAAACTGAGCTGAACACTTCAGCCACGTACGATAAAACGTTCGTGGTGGTTTTAGATGACGATACGATGCACTTGCACGATCCAGACTTGGCCAAAGATTCGAGCGCGTGGAAAGACGATCCGAGTAAAGTTGGCGAACGTGTCGAAATTGCGCAAGAAATCCACGGTAGAATGAAACGCTCGAAACGGAAACCAAGTCAAGAAGCGTTCGAGAAAATGGAGGATGAAATCGTGACGTTAAAGAAGGTTCAAGAACGAGCGTTGAGAAGATGGAAAGATGCCGACTCGGGAGGGTTCAATCGTGATGTTGGGAGTTATACGGATGCTAAAGAAAAGGCGCAACAATCTCTCTCGCCGTTTGCGAAGGAAATCAAAGAGGAGGAAATGATGGAGGAAATGTTAGAGCTGTCGAAAGACGCTAAAGGTGATGAAGAGTTGAAGAAAAAAGTGCGCACAGATAGTACGAACGAATTAGACTTTCAGGATGAAGAAGATGATTACGATGACGATACGTTTGCCAGCGGCGAGATTTCTCCAGAGGAAGAGGAAGAAGAAGATACGACTTTGGCGGATTTGAAGAGGGATTTGGAAGAAAGCGAGCGGTTGCACAGAGAGTTGGCGAGCGAGGTAGAAATGAGTCATAAAATGCGTGAAGAACTCGACTCGGAATTAGAAGAACTTCGAAGTCTCGAAAAGGAGAAGATGATGAAGAAGAAACACGATAGCGATAGCGGCAGCGGCAGCAGTGATAGCGGTATTGAAGATGAAGATGGCTTTTTACAAGGCGAAGGGCACTCAACGATAGATGGTCGAAGTGTAGAGTTTAGAGAAGATGGAGTGAAAGATGATGATGATTTTGCGACTATAGAGCGACTCGCGCACGAAATGAGCGACATGTTCGAGGAGGAAAAAGAAGCCGAAGAGCTGGTGAAGAAGTCGCGAGGCGACGAAGCGCCAGAGAAGGAAGAAGGAATGTCGCGAGATATAAACGCGGACGCTGAAGCCATCAAAGAAGAAGCGCGGATAATTCGCGAAGAGCTCAAGGCAGAAAAAGAACTTCTGAACAAGGAAAAAGAGATGAAAGCAAAGTTGGACGAAGAGTTGCTCAAGTTAAAAACGGCGCAAGAGGTTGAAGTGCTCGCAAGCGACGAAGATGATGACGTTGACGAGTAAAAAAAAATCTGGTCATTAACAAGGCTAATCAATCCATTATTATGTTCATTATTCAACTAGAAATCCGCGAACCCGCTAAAAGAGCTGCGCGCACTTCCACTCTGTTGACTATCGTTACAATTGCCGCCATCTTCCGCGAGCCAAAACTTCTCTGCGTTACCACCTGAAGAGAAATCACTTTCACCGTCATTTTTATTTCGATTCATGCTCGTCACGTGCCCTTCTGGAAACATGTGCAAAGGTCTCAACGTGCCGTTTTGAACCGCAATCCAATCTAAATTTTCAAACCAAGGATGATCCATGATTTCGCCAACATCTGTGCCTCCCAAACGTTCCTCCTCATCTTGGACAAAAATTTCACGCAATAATAACTCGGCTTTCGGATCGAAATTAGACGGTTTCGCAACCGCGTCAAAGTCCGCGTTGACGATAAGATCGTACATCTTTTTACGAGTATCTGCTCGAAATGGTGGATATCCGGCCATCATCTCAAATGTTAACACACCAAACGCCCAGATATCAGAGGCATACGATCCACCTTGATGAAGCAACACTTCTGGTGAAAGATAATCGGGTGTGCCGCAAATCGTGAATGCACGTTCGTTGTCGCCGAGTTTTTTTGCAAATCCAAAATCGCTAATCGCAATACTTCCATTCGAGCGAATCAACAAATTTTCTGGTTTGATGTCACGATATATGTATCCTTTCTCGTGTATGGATTCCAGACCTAACAGAACCTGGGAGGCGTACACTTTCGTTTGACCAATGGAAGGCAAACCGATTGCGTTGAATAGTTCAAACATGTCTCCTTGGCACAACTCTAAGGACAAATACAAAGCTTTCGCATCTTGGAAAGCGGAATATAATTGCACGATGAAAGGTGAGTCTTTGAGCGAAAGCAAACAATTCTTTTCTTCCATGACGTGACTTTCTTCACTCACCGCGATGATATTCTTCTTTGGCATAACTTTGATCGCACATTTGTGGCCAGACTTCCTATGCGTCGCAGAAAACACAAAACCGAGCATTCCCTTGCCCATCACCGTATGGAGTTCAAAGTCGTTTATATCCTTAGAGCCGGAAAGAGCGAGAGATAATGTATTTTTCTTGTCTCGAGTCTTTTTGAAAAACAAGCTCTTCGTTGAGGTAAGCTTGTTCTTTTTTGTTGGCGTCTGCGCTGCTCGCGAAATGAAGGACGGGGACGAGGCGTCACTTCCGTCGATGCTCAACTCTCTCTTTTTATTGCGAACTCGTATCCGTTGCTTGAACTGTGCAGCTAATCGAGAGAACGTGGAAGAACTTTTGTTCAATTTCCTCTCGACAGAACGTTCCGCTTGCGCGTAAACGATTTCGCTCCTACTTTGTATGGCGGTGCCCCTTGCCACTTCTGCACCTTCTCTTCCAGTGACCTCCGGTTGATGTGTCCCAAATTCCAAAAGCGAATTTTTCGTTCTTCCTCCTGGGACTGAATTTGAAGTCGTGTTTTTATCGATCTCCGTAGATACGTAACGAAAGAAATCATTTTCATACGAATCCGTATCGCTAGAAACATCGCTAGAAAATTCTGATTCAATTGTCGTTGCCGTTCCGCTTTCGTCGTTCGATAACGATGAATACGACTGTCTATTCCTCTTCCTCTCCCTTGATCTAGATGTACTGCTATCGTGTTTCATTCGATATTTGTCCATATGCCTAATGTACGCGTAGTTGCACGCATCCAAGCGACCCGCGTTGAAGCTGATAATGACAGAAAGCGCGCTCAAGGAGGAGCAAATTTCATTCTTTTCGCCATGCTCATCGAAGGTAGTTTCAAACCAAGAACCAGCTTCAACAGTCTTTTTTGCCGAAGGATCTTTAGTATTCACTAAAATCACCGTGCCGTCAATTAGAAAGTGTAAAAGAGATTCATTCTCTGAACTCTTGGAAATATCTTCCAAATTACCGCAAATCTCTTCACCTTTCGCTAATGCTCGCTTATACTTTTTGAGCGCATACTTTGAGGCGAATTTCATGCGCTCGGTGTCGTTATAAAACGCTTCGCGCGTTCTCTTGCACGACAAAAATATTCGCAACGCGACCGTTTCAGAAAATTTTCTCACTGATCTAATTGCATGCTCAAAATGTGATTTATGAATCTTGATTACTTCGGCGCCGTTGATGTTATTGGCAACGAGAAAACGCGTGTTCACGTGCGGTTCAACAATAGCACCTTCGGCCCAAGTCGATCCTTCATTCAAAACAGTCGTATTTTTCTCTTTCGTCGAGGAGATGAATTTTCCTTCTTTATCTACATCAACGTGCGCATTGCCGTCATCCTCGTAACTCATAGCAGTGCCTTTGACTAAAATGACGAACGATTCCTCGATATCCTTCGGTTTTGCTATTATTTGATTTTCCTCGTACGTCTTTCTCTCAATACTGCGAATCAAAGCTTCCATTACTAACGAGAAAAAACCGACCTTCGCAATCGATGCGTTCTTCTCGAAAGCCTTCTCTAAGTATTTACGTTCCATATCAGTTATGAGAGGTAACTTCACATTTTGCGTTTGGTCGTGCTGTTGTTTTGTAATTTTCAATGTTATTTCTTCTCCACTCTCCTTTTCTTCAGAGATGCTGTTTTGACGTTGATATTCTTTGCGCTCCTTTTGAAAACTCCCGCTGTTCGTGCTGGCGTTCGGACTTTGTCGACTACTCAAATCGCTACGAATGCTGCGATTAATCGATACATTTCGCTCGCGCTGTAGCACCCTTCGTTTACTACTAGAGCTCGTGTTGATCTGAGACGACGGCGACGCAGAACTGTCATTCGAGGTGGAGGCTGAAACGGATTGAGAGTTCGAAGACAGACGTTCTTTGGAGATCAGCTCTTCTTCATCTTTTTCGACAACCGGCGTATCTCCTTCCTCTGCTTTCTTTCTTTCTTCCATTATTGGTGTCGTGGCTTCATTCGTCTCTGAAATCTTGCTCTGCTTCACATCTCCCGGTGACGAGAACAACAACGAAACGTGTACCTCTCTCTTTTTCACAACAGTGAGCACGAGCAAAGGAAACGAAAATACAAACGCTCCGAAAATCCACGCAAAGTGTGGCATGTCCTTCCAATAACCACGCATCCCAAGCGCGCAATACTGATAAATGTACGCGAACGCACAGATTGCCAGCGAACACGCGAACGAGACGGAGGATACCAGCGACGAAACGCTTAGCGTCTTCTCTGATTTTGAAGATTTCGGTGAAACGACGCCTTCAACTTCTTCCTCCTCTTCAGATCGCCGTGAATCTACCATCCTCTGTCTCGCACCGAAATCGTCTCCGCGAACGATCGCTCCTTCTTCTCCATCGATCCTCCGAGTGGTAGCGGCAGCAGAAACGTACCAGTATTTGAATAAAATTTAACGTGGGGGGTGCAGGGAAAATTTTAGAGCACAGATCAGGAAAAATTTACTTCTGTCTTTGTAATGAAATAAGTACACCACAAGTCACAAACCACACCAAAACACAATATAATTTACGCTCTCAAACTTTTAAAGTTTAGCACACACGCGTGAAGGGGAGACGCTTTTTCTTCCTTTCTTCTCTCGGTTCTCGCTTTTATCGCTGATAAATACACGCGCGCGCACAGAGAGAGCGAGAGCGAGAGAGAGAGATGGTGTGGTTCCAGTGCGACGACTGCGGCGATTCGATAAAAAAACCAGCGCTGAAGAAACACTTCAACAACTGTTCGGCGAGTCGATTTAGCTGCGTGGATTGCGGACGAGAGTTTGATCGATACTCCGTGCAACAACACACGTCGTGCGTGACTGAACACGAGAAGTACGCGCTCGGGGCGACCAAGCCGGGCGGGAAGGCGAATTACGCCGCCAGTGGTGGTAAAGGAGGAGGGGGAGAAAGAGGAGGAGACGTCGCCGCCGAAAAAGAAAAAGAAGAACCGGCACCTTTGAGTTCTCCCGCGACTGGCTTGGAGAAGAATGAGTCAATCCCCGGTCGAGAGTTTCTCGCCACGGAAGCTCCCTGGATGTGTACGTGTTGCAACGTCGAGTGCACCGGCGCGGAAACGCTCAAGTCGCACGCGCTTGGGAAGAAACACAAACGCAAAGCGAAGACGCTCAGGGCGCAAAAAGAAGAGGAGAAGAAGAACGAGGGGGAACCGAAACTGAATCCAGCGAAGGAGAAGAAAGAGAAAAAGAAAGAGAAGAAAGCGAGAAAGAAAGTGATTCAATTAGCAAACAAAGAGCAGAAGAAAGAGATTCTGCAGGAGAAACTGAAAGCTCAGAGAGAGAAGAAGGCGCGGAAAGAAGAGAAAAAACGCAAGAGAGACGAGTTAAAAACGGACGAGGAGAAAGCGAAAGACGCGGAAAAAGCGAAAGAAAAAGAGGCGAAAAGAGCGAAGCAATTAGAGGTGAAAGCAACCAAACGGGAGAAGAAATTGGCGCGGAAGAAGGCGAAGCAAGAAGCCAAGAAGAACGGAAGAGGAAAAACAAACGCAGCGCTTTCAGTGAAAGGGAAGGGGTTGAAGAAAAAAGACCACAGGAAACCGTATTCGTAATAATATTAATGATAATAGTACATACATGTGACTAAAGCCCGTCCGCGACTACGTTTGGGACTAAATCACCATCGGGACACCGTTTACTTTGCATAATTGCTGAACCACCTTCGATTCTTCCGGTCAACTCATGCGTTGGCCCCCAATCCATGAACAACTGCTTACCGTCAGACCCGGGAATAACACCCCAGGTACCCTTCCCCCACGGAGTAACTAAATCACCGTTATCTTTCCATTCGATACCACTAACACCGCCCCATTTGCCCGTGTGCGCGTTCGCGACTTGTTTAGCGAGCTCGCTGGATTGAATACCTTGCGTTCGTTCGATTTCACCAACAGGCCGCGGTTTACACTGTACCGCACTCGATAAACCTTCTCCTCCGTTCCATCGCTCGATGGCGCCTTTCTCGCCTTTCCAATACTGTTTGATAATATCGAGCATTCTTTGTGGTTTTTCCGGATGATAGTTGACGTGAATTGAAGCTGGATGAAACTTGTCTTCCGGGTATAGCTTCTCGTCCTCACGCATGTACTTGAAAACATACTTTGAGTTACAGAAACACGCAAAGTTCATGATTCGCGACGAGGCAGAATTTCTCGAGGGAGTTTTTTTGTCGCTCAAGAACGTGTGTTCCTCGTTATACGCGGTTTGATCCCAAGTCGAACGTTCGGTGTTCATGCGATTCGCCAACACAGTCATCATTTGTAAACTTTCGTGAGTGGCTTGCGTGAAGAACAAACCAGAGTTTTTCACGAACATGCGGTACGTGAGATCATCCGCAGAAGAAACTTGATCTCCTCGTCCTCTCGTAGGGTTCCACCTAAAGCCGTATGTCGTTCGATCATCCCATCCGTCTGACATTCCTTCAATGTCTACATCTCGGTACAACAAATCGTTCTTGAATGGATCTCGCATCCAGACAATATCGACATCCGAGAGCAATACATTAACGCCGATTTTGATAAACTCTTTGAGGATTTCAAATTTTAAGCCGGAGGTGGCGTGATTATCCGTCGATCCAGTAATGGATGTCAACGATCGCAAATAGTAAGGCGCGTTGTGTTGTTCGCACCACCGCGCGGTTTGTTCGTCGAGTGCGACAATCATATAATTCGTAATTTCAGTTTTTTGTAATCCGTCGATCCACAACTGCAACATGTGGAAAATGTTTTTGTTCGAGACGCCAACTAAAACCTCGCGGTTGATGGCAACTTCTTTCACTACTTCGCATAACTTTTCCGAGCCACCTTCGCAGTTCGCAGGCCACGCGGTGGTATCGGCGTCATCTTTCGGCCACGGAACAACGTAGCGTAACTTTCTCGGATGCGGTCCTGAACCTTCAGACCACGCGCTTCGTTCGCACTGTTTGTGCTTATTGATGATGTCGTCTGAATTTTCGTCGCCGAGAGCAAACGAGCGACCTTTCTCGAACGTTTGAGACGGAATAATTGCGTTAGGATCACCGGATAACTCGTCACCTCTACTGGCATCTTCGCTCGGCGCGTATCTCGAGCCCCGGCGCGGATCGTGTTTCAAGTTGTACCTACACGCGTATCGAAGCGGTTTCAAGCGCGCTCCGGACTTGAACGCGTTATCGTATGCAGGCATAATCACTTGTTCCGTAACTCTATCGTCGACGCCGATGTGTTCTATGTCCAAGTGCTCGCCAAAATATCGACTCAATTCAATCGCCGCTAAAGTTGGATTAAATCGCATAAAACTCGATCGTGCCATAGGCAAACAAACGCTTTGTGCGTATTGCGACCAACCCATGGATTTATCACCAATACCAATTACTTGCCCAACCAATCTGCAGGAACTATCGGTGGCGAGTTCAATATCAAATCCAACGTGTGCGGGCATCATGTCATCGTGAGTATTCACGCCGGCGCCTATGGACGTAAACGAAAATGCTTCAGATTCGAGCGGATTCGCCGTAAACTCCGCGCTCTTATCCGAGAGAATTAACACGGCGTAACCTCTTGAGAGTAAAATGCTCGCCAAGCGATGTGCTGGTGATCCATTATCGCTTTCGCCTTTGACTAACACTGCAGAGACGTGTTGTTGCTCTTTGAACTTTTCCCGATTCCCGTAGGCAACGAAAACGGCATTCGTTTGCGTGGTGTCAGCTAATCTTGACGCTTCGTCTGCGCTCATCTGCGTCCCGTCGATGACAACGACAGCTTTCTGATACTTCACACTTGTCATGTGATGACTCGTATCGCGGTTATCAAAGATCTTTTCCAAAGCCTCGCGCAGAGCATCCGAGGAAGAAGAACTCGTCTCGCCTGCGACGGTCTCAATCTTCATCCCGTCCGTCACCATCTTCTGTCCATTCCCTCCGTCGTCTAAATATCCGTCGTCTTCCGACTGCGACTTTGTGCATTTGTTTATTCCGCCTCTCCTATACGCTCTCGTCTCGTGGTAAAACACTTCCACTATTTTCGCGCTCGTCAAACTAAACTTTTCGCAACTGTACCCATCCCGAATCGACGCGACGCACCGTTCGCCTTCCATGGTGTCCATACTACCAATGGCGCTAACATTGTCGTTATCACTGTTATCTTCATCACTATTATTACTACTGCTGGAGCTGCTACTACTACTGCTGCTGCTACTACTACTACTGTTCTCTGCTACTACTCCTTCTCTCGTTTCGCCACCGCCGCCGCCGCCGCCGCTTCCCGTGTGTTCGCGCTCTTCGAAACCAACACCATCACCAACTTCATCACTCGTCGTCGTGTGAATCTCCGCGATCTCCTCCGGTTTCCCATCTCTCACCAATCTCTCCTCGTCAAAATCCGAGGAGCGAATGATATTCTCCTCGCGAGACGACGCCAACGACGACGACGACGTGTGCGAGTGCACGTCCACTCGATGACTCCCCACCCGTCGTTCCTCTCTCGTCGCCTCTCGCTGCAATTTCGTCTCGTTCGTCTCGTAAAAGACAATGTCCGCGACGAAGAGGAACACTATCAGCGGCAGAACGACGCGAGAGAGGAGGCGAGAGACGAGCTGGTGTTTGTTTCTCTTGCCGCGAAGAATAACAGGAGAAGAGGACCGTTCCGAGGACGACATCTTTCTCTCTATATCTCTCTCTCTTCCGTATTTTCGATCTGAGATGCGTTTATGTGGACAATGTGCATTTTTTTCCCGAAGTCCACACACGCATTACCTCAAACCACACGCGCGCGATACTTTTAAACGATGCACCATCTCGCGACCACGATCACGACCAGATGCGCCGTGGTGGCGTCCACTTCATCCTCCTCCTCGTCGTCCTCTAGAGGAGGACGACAAAACGCGACGAGAGCCCAGTTTTCCGCGCGTCACCGATATCAACAACAACACCAACGACGACAACAACAAAGAGTTACGATATCTTTGGATAATGAGACGAGCAGCAGAAAAAACAACGGAAGATTATTCGCGTCGTCGTTCGTCGTGAAAGCATCATCGTCGTCGTCCGAGGGAGAGGATGGCAACGACGACACCGCCACGCCTTCTTCTTCCTCGGCGCCGAGCGCTGGTAATGGTTTCGACGGGTTCGATACCGGAACTTCCGTCACGGACGAAGACCAAGAGCGATTGAAAATGATGAGCCAAGAAATCAAAGATTGGTTGAAACTTTTATACGTGAAGCGTGAGATGTCGTTCAATGAAGTCAAGTTGATTATTGGCATCGAAGACCCTCGATTAGCGGACAGAAGAGAACGGTTCGGGATCGAGGACGAATCTGGATGTTCCGCGGAGGAAAAGATTCAAGTTTTGGAAGACGTGGATGAAGGGAGGATTCCGACCGATATCGTTGCTTGCGAGTTTGTATTGAACGAGTTGAGAGAGTGGCCGGGGTTGGATTCAGACACGGTCGCTCCGGAAAGAAGAGAGACTGGTCCGTCGAGGTACGAAGAAATTGCCATGGACGCGGCTGGGATTAAAGGGAGAACGAGGAATCCCAAGAGAATGCTAGACGATTATTTAGACGAGGATGAGGAAGACGATAAGAAACAAAACATTCTCGGATTTTTGCCGTTATACGCCGTCAGCAGTGCACCGATCTTCATTACCATCTTTGCTTTGGGGATTATGTTCGTTAACTCGTTGCAGTGAGGGAGCTGCCTGCTATCGATCGGGCACGTGCTGACGCAATATTGGATTTGAGTTCACGGTTACCCGATGGGAAAAGGATATCATGTTTGTCAACGCTTTGCAATAATACATATATACTTTTACACACATAAACACGCGCCTCTATTTCTACGGACGAAGCTGTCCTGTTTTCCTACGCTTTCCTCCTCCTCTTTTGCGTGAAGGCCAAAAGCCGTAAAACAACGCGAACAGGGTTAAAGCCCATAAAAGGCCGGCGTATTTCCATAACTCGATCGTCGCCGCGTCTTGTTGTTGTTGTTGCTGCTGTTGAGGAAGCGTGCCTTTGCCTCCTCCAATGGAAACCCTCGCGTGTTTATACCCTCTATCGCCTTCGTTCGTTTCTACATTGCCGCTGCTGCTATGACTATGAAAACTACTTGCGCTATTCCTCTTCGATAGTATGACTTTTTTCTCCGCCTCCTTGTTGTTACTATTCTCGCTACTACTACTCTTTGGTAAGCACTTTCTCTTTCGAGTTAACATTATCCCTCGGTTGATCTTTGTCACGCACTCGCGCATCAGCTCGACTCTCATTCTCTCGTACTTGTCGATGGAAGTATCGTTTTCGGGATATAACTCGCACACTGGGAACAGTTCTCTTCGATTTTCCTTCCCGCACTTCAACTTATCTTTTTCCGTTTCCGACTTTTCGTATTCAAAGTGTTTATCCCACTCGTACCCCGGTTCTTTCTTCATTAACAAGCCGTAGTGTATGACGAATGAATGCGCGCTCTTCTCGTTCCACGGTTTCGAACCAGCGTACATTTGCACGTCGTTGTTTACGTTATGCGACAATCCGGCGCTCGCGACGCCAAAGACATACCCGTACATTTCCGAAATCCACGGACGTGGAGACTTCTCCGTGATGAACTGATCGCCCGTTCCTTTGTACGGCCACCAAACTCTCGGGTCTCTCCTCACTTTTTTCGTGTATTCAAACCACAGCGGCGCCGCTTTTGCTATATCGCTTCTGGCGAAAATCTCCCACCCACCGACTTGCGCCAACCGCTCGCGAACGGCGGGGCCAACAAACATAGCCGCCATATCGTTCTTCACACCGGAGAGATACCCGTAATATCCACCGGCTACGACACCAACTCGAGCGGGAATTTCTCTCACCGTAAACGGTCTCCGTAAAATCATGTCCGCGTCCAACTTCACCACCCACTTGAGCCGAGTAAAGTTGCTCGATTTCGTCCAGTGATTGATGCTCCCGGGTAAATTATACGCGGAATACGAATCCAAAGGGTCGTCGCGACTAAAATCTGGCGTCTTATGCGTCGGCACGATGTCTAAATTTTCGTATCTCGCGTATTCTTTCGGAGTGCAGGAGAGCAAGCGCGTCATTTGCCCCGGGGAACCGATATCAATCCACGACTGGTACAGCGCGGCGGATTGCCAATCCATGTACGGTTTGCAATCCGCGGAAAAGATGTAGTGGTAGTCATCTATTTCCCTGTGTTGTTGACGAGAAGAAGAAGAAGAAGAAGAAGAAGAAGAAGAAGAAATCGTAGCGGTAGTGGCGGCATTCATGTCGATTCT
>Ga0181598_1001889_pt1 | contig 19825 bp, 10 predicted proteins | sample 041ome_4_FD_153295 | JGI IMG/M metagenome (GOLD analysis project Ga0181598, IMG submission 153295) | Coastal salt marsh microbial communities from the Groves Creek Marsh, Skidaway Island, Georgia - 041404US metaG (spades assembly) | ecosystem: Environmental > Aquatic > Marine > Intertidal zone >... | reverse complement strand
AGTACGTGTGATGAGATCTCTTTTTTTTGAGGACGAAAAACACGAAAGTTTCCAACTGTCTCATCTGTGTCTTACTTACAGAGCAACGAATACGTATGCGTAACACATATGTGATGACAAAAAGATATGGATAATAAATTTACAAAGAGCTACTAGTACTCCTACTAGAGCAGCAGTACAAAAGTGGTGGTATTCTCTACTTTTATGCGTGATGATGATGATGTGTGTTTTAGTGTGTCGTTGACGAGGAGACGTCAATCCGAGTACCTGTACTGTTCGTCCTCTTCCGAGGACGAGTAGGCGTCGTCGCCGCCGGAGGAATCCGAGAAGAAGTCTTCCTCGCACGTTTGGGTTTCACACAAACCCATTCTCGGCGCTTCGGTTTCCTCGTCCTCTTCTTCTTCGTTCCAACCGCCGTATTTCGCTAAAAATGCGAGCGCGACGCCGTTCGTCCAACCGAAACCGGTTTGCGGCGCGTATTCGCCGCCGCGGCCGATGGCGCCGAAAAATCGGCAGTCGTATTTTTCGTGCATCGCGTGAGTGAGACGCAAGCCTTTAGAGACGGATTTACAATACTTGTGCGCTTCATTTTTCGCGAAATTGGCGTAGATTTCGTTTTGTTCGCCGCCGTATTCGGAGACGCCTTCGACGAGCATGTGCGTGAGCGGCGCCCAGACGTTTGGGAAGTCCCACTGTTCTCCAGATTTGACCGTGGAGCACGCGATGCCGGCGACGTCCACGATCGGGGATTGACGTAAACTTTCGCACGCGTCCAGAGCTTCTTTGGAATTCTTCTCGAAAACGCCGCACCACAGAGGGACCCAATCCGAAGCGTACGGGCCTGCCGCGAAGGAGTATTCGTACACTGCGTCTGGATCGTCGAAGCGGTTGTTCTTGTGTAAAGAAGGATCCGTGGTCGTGCCGTCGATGTTGTAGGTATCAAATTTCGATCGTCTCAAGATAAGATCGCGCCAACGCTTTTCTGAATCGTCCCAAATGACCTCGTATATTGCATTTCTTCGAGTTTCCGCCATGATTTCGAATTGCGTTGCGAGTTCTTGAGCGTACTCAACCTCTTCGACCGATTCGACGTTTTGTTCCAACTGTCTCGCCAACCAAGCGATGTCCCGTTCCATTTTGTACATGAATCCGTTCAAATCCGCGGGAACGATTTTGGTCGTTCGGATTGTACGAATCGACTGTCGATCTTCGAACCATCGAGAGGAGAAATCGTGACCGGACTCTGCGGCGGAGGCAATGTCGCGAAACAAATCGGCGCGCAATCGATCGGTTTTCTCCTTGGAATCTTTGGAATCGCAAAACTTGTTACAAAACTCCTTCGCGGTGTCTAAATCTTCGCGATACGATTCCGGTCGAGGTTTCTCGGTATACGCCCAGTATCGCGATAACGTGTGTAAATTTCCAGTCTGTTGCGAGACAACGTTTATGCACTTTTCCGGCCTCGTCATGTATTTGTGCTCGCGTTGTAACAGCGGGACCGCGTATTTCAACAAATCGATATCTCGCGTCGATTCGTATACCGCGCGAACCGCGGTGGCTAATACAGGCGGTTGCGAGCGATTCAAATAATACACGCGACTTCCGTTCGGGACGTACCCGAACCGTTCTACCATAGAGAGTAGGTTTCGAATGACGCCCGTCGCGGTCGAGTACATGTCGCTCTCGAGTAATCCGAGCGCAACCCAATACGTGTCCCAATAATACGTTTCGCGAAAGCGTTCGCCAGGGACGATAGCTACGTGTGGCAAAGGAATTAAAGAGGATTTCTGTTGTTGTGGCGGCATGTGCGGCGGTTGCTTCTGAGGAAACGCGGGGTTGATTTGAAGCTGCGATTTTAACGACCCGGTCAGAGCGCTCACTCTGTCGTTCGTCGAGGAAGAAGAACCACCTCCACTAAACGCAGTTTGGACTTGTTGATTGGCCGCCATAGTCCTAGACTTTTTCGGCGACGCTAACGGCGAATTTGGAATCGGTCCTCTTGGCGTGTTTGATCCCGTCGCGTATTCTAACGGCGTCGCCTGTCGCTGGTTCGCCGACGGCGCTACGCTTCGCGCCAATAAAGGCCACGTGTTGTTACAGTGTCTGGCGAGCTGGATCGCCTTGGCGTGATGCTTATATGCCTCGTCGTCGTCGACTTCCCCTAAGCCGCCACCGCCTTTCTTCGCGCTCGAACTTTCTCCCATCATCGCCGCTTCTTCTTCGTCTTCTTGAATGCTATTCAATCTTCCCATGCTCGTGGATAACTTCACCGTCCCTCCTCCTCCGTTTTCGGCTAATATTTCCGGATGCAACAAATTTGCAATCACCGACGGCACTTCCGTCCAATCGTGCAACAAATGCACCAACGCGTTCGCCACCGTCCCTTCCTCGCCACTACCTCCGTTACCGTTACCAACGTTCACACCCATATCGTTCAATCCGCTCGGCCCGCTATAAAAATGCCCCTCGAAAAATTGCTTCATCACCTCCTCGTTCGTCTCGCTCTCTCTCTCCATAATCTGGTCTCTCCCAGACGCCCCCGCCGCCGCGCCTACCGACGTGCTCTCCTCGCCTCTCCCGCTCCCAATCATCCCACCTTCCCCTAATCGATTATTCCCAATGTTCAAAAAATTCGAAATCGTCAAACTCGCGCTCGTTCGAATCTCCGTGTCCACGAAATCTTTCGAGTCGAGAAAGTTCATCGATTGGTGCGCGGCGTCTAAAATAGCCGCGTTCGTGTACACTTCTTGCACCGACGTCAAGTGATGATGGTGCGAATCAAAACCGTGCGCGAACGATATATCGATCGCGGGCGAATCCGATCGAGGCGGGAGGTCGATTTCATCCTCCAGAAGTGGATTTTTGAACGGGGCCTTCCTCGTCGTCGTCGTCGTCTGCGTCTGAATCGTCTTCCCTCTCCCGTCGATGGTTTCAGCGGCGGCTTTTGAAGAAGTCGTCGTCGCGAAATTGTTCTTCTCGTTGGTGTTCGTCTCTTCTCCTCTCCTCTCTTTTTCGTCGAAGGAGGAGGACGTGTTGTTCATCATCATTTTCTTCTCGTTGTCCAGAGTTTGGCGCAACCTTTCAAAGTCTTCCTCGAAAAACGACCTCTCCTTTTCCTTTTCCTCCTCGTCTTTGTTCTCGTTTTGCTTCTCGAACGCGTTTAGTATTAAAACGCTCCCCCTCGTTTTTGTCGCTTTTCCTCGACGATGATAGCGATGATGATGACGCGTGCGTTCTTCAAAACCGGTTCGTCGTCGAGGAGGAAACCACCTACAGGTGGTGGTGGGGGAAACACACGACGACACGCCCGAGTTTTGTCTCTGTTGAATCGCAAACAACGCGGACGAACGAGAAGAGGAAGAAGTGCGGGAGGAGGAAGACCAACTCGTCGCGCGGGTGGTGATCGCAGTAGTAGTCGTAAAAGCGGAGATGATGATGATGGTGATTGTGTGGTTGTAATGAGAGTTTTGCGTTTCTTCTTTCTCTCTCTCCGTTATAATAAATTGGAGCAAAACACGAGAGAGAAAAAGTGAGGACACGCGTGCGGTAAACGAGTAGATGTTGCGCGACTACGAATACGAGTAGAATGTTGATGTTCTGTTACGTAACGTAATAAATCAGTTACCATCGACGTCTTTCATCAACTCCCCGATTAAATAACTCTGCACTCTCGGTCCGAACGCTTTCGCGTACGAGTCTCGGCTACAGCATCTCCCCATAAACTTGGCGACGTTTGGCCACCGTTTAAAGGAAACGCCTTGAAAAAACTGCGGCACGTAGAGTAAATACGCGGCAACCGCGACGTCGGCGACGCCGAATTGATCCCCGGATAACCACTCGCGTTTGCTCAAAACATCGTCCAATCGTCGCATTCCTTTGGTTTCGTTTTTAATCCCGGTATCGATGACGCGGCCGTTGATGTCTTCTTTGAAACAGATGGGATCTAACGACGCGTTCGCCCACAACACCCACGAATACGCGTTCGCTTTCGCCTCGTCGCTTTTCAACTCCCCGCACTTATCCGCCAAGTATAAAAGAATCGCCCCGGATTCAAAGAGCTCCACGTTTTCTTTGTGTCTCAACGCCGGGACTTGTCCGAACGGGTGTGGGTTCGACACGTCTCTCGGTTCTTTCAATTCGAATTGGACTTCCTTTTCGTACAGGTACCAGTTGATGAGCGGCGATCGCGAGCCTTGCGAGCCGTACAAGATGAATTCATCATTATTCGTAGTATTATTATTCTCGTTGTTATTAGTGTTGCGAGTATTATTATTCTCGCTGCTGCTGCTGCTACTGTTGTTATAATTCGTATTCGTATTCTCGTCTTCGGAGGAGGAAGAGGCGGACAAAGAGGCGCTTCTTCTTTTGGTCGCTCTCGTCGAAAACGATGCTGAAATGTTCTTCCGTCGTCTTTGAGGATGATGTCTCCGAGACTCCAAATCATCATCCATCTCCGCTTTCATCATCATCTCCGCTTTCATCATCGTTCTTGTTGTCCTCGCCCTCCCAGTAAAACCACCTTTTTTAGGAGCAGTGGAAGTATTCGTCTTCTTTTTGTTCGTCGTCATAAAAGTCGTCGAAAGAAGAGAACGTGATGATGATGAATGCGATGATGATGATGCCATCATCATCGTGTTCCCCGGAAGAGAGAGAGAAGAGGAAAAAAAGTGAAGCATCAGATTGCTTCACTTAAAAAACGTCAAAAACACACAGAAGATATGTCGACTGGCACACTTCTTTCGCTCGTCGCTTTTAATAACCACCCCACGCGAGGAGGTGAACGAGGAGGACTTTTGCAAAACTCTTCTTCGTCTTCGAGTTTTAGCGCGAGTCTCGCGAGAAAAAGCACGTGGTGCTCGTCAAAGAAATTAGCATCCTCCAGAACGTATTATCCATTGGTACGAAGGAATGTCGTCATCGGATGCGCATCGTCGTCCTCGTCCTCATCGAAAAACTCGCAATCAACGCGCGTTCTTCCACAACAAAAAAGAAGTCACAATCAACGAACGACGAAAAGAGGGGAAATGAATACGTGCCAAATGGGAAAAAAAGGCGGCGCATTCCTGAAAGAATTCGCCCCGGAACCGACGGAAGAAGAGAAGAAGAAAAAAGAGGAACGAGAAAAAGCGGAAGAATTAGCTCGCACGGGAGGGTTCCCGGAACTTTTGAAAAACAGCAACGACGAGGTGTTCAACGTGAACGTCATGGTGAAAAACAAAGGGTTCGGGGTCCTTTGGAACGGAATCGGGACGTTAACCATTCCGGATACCGGCGCGAAAGAAAACTCGGTCAATCTCGCCAGAGTCGTCTGCGCGCAACGGAAAGCGCTGTTACTCTCCAACTGCCAACGCTTGTACCCGAAGATGCAAAAGTTCCCGATGGAATGGGCCGTGCAGCCGTTCGACGACCCGTACGCGGACCCGCTCGATTTAGATATGATTTTGGACGGAGAGTACGTCACGGAAATGGTCCCGGGGAACTTTCAGTTTTTGAAGAAAGGCCGAGCCGTAGGTCCTGGCGCTTGATTTGATGACGACGACGAGAGAATACTACGTACGTATAAAAATTGAGGAGAGAGGGTAAACGAGAGCGTAAACGACGAGAGAAAGAGAAAAAGAGAGAGAACGTAGTGCTGCTACGACGCGTGTAAAAAACCGAAGAGAGAGACCGAGAGAGAGTATAACAAAGAGCGTTTTAATTCACCGACATCCATCCAAAACTGTTGGGAATTTTCCCTCCTTTGCGTAAAAAGGTAGTCCTCACTTCCCTCGCTGCGTTTACTCTACTACACTCTGAATAAAATGTCTATCGCCGCGAGCACGCGACAACCACTTTTACTCCTCTCTCCTGAAAGAAGAAAAACGACGGATAATAGAGGTTGTCCTCTTCTTCTTCGCTCGTCTTTTTCTTCGAGGAAAGGGAGGATTAAGACATATATAAAGTCGTCGAATGAATCCTCCTCTGAAATGCGTCTCTCGGCGGCGGAGAGGAAGGAATTGGAGCGACAACGGAAACTGTTCGAATCGGAACTGGCGAGAAGAGAGCGCGCGAAGCAAAGAAAATCGGACGAGCCGGATTACAAAAAGATGTTTCGAGAGGAGGAGAAAAAATTGAACGAATCTTTGATGTCTGACGACGAGAGTTTCGTGAACGAAGCGGACGTGGAGTTTCGGAGGCGACAGCTGATGCTTCTGAAAGTGGAGAAAGAGTTGAAACCGATGGCGAGAGGGTACGGAGTGTCCCCGTCCGGAACGAAAGCGAAGTTGGTGGAAAAGATTCTCGAACACGAGATGAAAACGCTGGCGATGACGAGCGATTTTAACGAAGAAGACGTGGTGGAAGGCGCGAGTTCGTGGAGGCGAGCGAGGAGCGTGGACGACGCGAAAGTCGCGAGCGAGAAGGAAGGCGAGAATTGGGCGCAAACGGAACGGAGTCGAATGTTGAAAGATACGTACGGGTTTGGGCGAGATGGTGATGATGAAGAAGAAGACACGTGGAGACGAGGTGAAGATGACGAGGAAGACGATGGCTTTACCTCGTACACGGATAGCCGGTTCGGAAGAGAAGCGGACGATTCGATTTACGAGATCGAAAGCGATAATCCGCACTTGGTTTTATCGAAAGATGTCAAGAAAAGAGCGACAGAACAGGATTTGGAACGGAGATACGCGATGATTAACGGTTTACGAGAGGTGGCGAAATCAAAAGTTGGTTTAGAGAGAGATTCGACGTTGATTTTAAGCGCCATCGCTTCCGCGATTGAGGAGTTTTATAAGAAAAACGCGAGAAGGTCGGCGTTTACGACTTTAGACAGGGCGAGGAAAGGTTTGCTTTTTGGACGCGGGATTGATGTCGTCGCAGATATCGACGTCGATAAAGGGAATTTTAGATTACTCGTTCGCGTTTTAGGGAGGAACGGGACGATTGAAAGAGAGTACGACGACGCCGCGTTTTTCGATAAATGGATTCGTTCGGGAGGACGAAGACGCATCGCAGATTTAGGAAAAATGTTGAACGAACACATGAAACGAGAAGTTTCGTATAAAGCATCGGAGTATTACGACGAGTACATGGTTGGTGAAATTGTCACCGGGACAGCTCGATTGAGAGGGTACGACGACGAGTGGCTCTTAGATTTACCAAACGGCGCGACGGCGACGTTACCGGCGTCGGAACAGATTCCAGGTTCAGCGAGCGATTTCGTCCAAGGCGACGAGGTCGTCGTTCTAGTTTTAGGCGTGGACGATAACCAATACGCGGCTGGTCAAAAGGCGCCCGTTTTAGTCTCCTCGGCGGTCGCTGGCGTCGTTGCCGGGGTGATCACCGCGCAAGTCCCCGAGTTGAGAGACGGTAAATTGCAAATCGTAAACATCGCGAGAATTCCCGGTAAATCTACGAAGATTATTGTCAAAGCGAACGACCCGGAAGTGAACGTGCGCGAAACGTGCTTAGGCGTCAATTACGAACGCATCGACCGCGTGAAACAGTTGATTTGTTCCGGCGACGAGTTGATTCAAATCATCGACTTCAAGAATGGACGTTTGACAGGTTTGGTGCAACAAGCGCTCTTCCCGGCGTCGTGCACGCGAGCAAAGATGGTCAAGAAACCCATATTTGAAGACGAATTCGTGAAAATAGACGAGCGCGGTAGAATCATTCGAAACAGAAGAGACGGAAGTGTGATTGAAGCGCAAGCGATGGTGGACGATGCCGACCAGGGAGAAGAAGCGAACGAGTTTGACGATTACGACGACGACGAGGAAGAAGGTTTACTCGTGAAGAATGCTATCGATGACGATGACGATGACGACGATGAAACAACAACAGACGAAGAAGAGCCTGTGAGCGACGGGTACGGATCCGCAGACGTCGGCGCAGACGACGATTATTACTTTGAGAATGTTAAATATCGCGAGTTCGGTAAAATTGAAGCCATAGTCCTTAAAGACGATTTATCTAAAGCGATTGGTTCGAACGGAACGAACGTCAAACTCGCCGCGTCCGTGTGTCGATGCTTCATCGAAATCTTCACGGAAGACGGCGAAGCTGGCGGATATAGCGGCTTCGGAGAAGAGCGCCGCGATGGTGGCTTCAACTCGTACGACAGGAACAGCTTCAACGACAACAATCGAAGAAGAGATTTCGACCGTAACGACGATAACAACAACGATAACCGCTGGTCGGAAGACCTGAGCTGGAACCGCGACAACTTTGCCTACGACGACGAAACTTCCGCCAACTACAACGACAGTTCGTCCTTCTACGACGATTTAATCGGCACTCTCAAAGACGAATCCTGGCGCGAAGTTCCGCAAGGCAAGCCGATGGACTTGACCGATGATAACATTAGCATGGAACTGGACGCCTTAAACGAACAAATCCGTAGAAACCGCGAAGAAGGAGAAAGAGAAGAGGAAGAAGTTGTCATAGCGCCGCCGCCGCGTGGTTCTTCTTCGGCAGACGAAGAAGACCACCAAAAGCTCTTTGCGAAAATGGAAGCGCTCGAATTTGACGACGAGGACGACGAAGAAGGCGGTGTTGGTAGTGGTGCCTTCAACGACGTGGACGACGACGACGACGACGACTTCTACGACGACCTCTGGGAAGACGACGAAGACGAAGACGACGACGAAGAAGACTAAAGAAGCGATCGACGATGATGTGAAGACAAAATTAGAGATTTAATGTGAAGAGAAGTAGTTTTACAATTTAAAATACGCGTAAAATCATAACAAACGCACGCATAAAAAACGCCTCGACATTATCGAGACAAAGACCACAAAGAAGAAGACCACAAACGAGAGAAATGAACGACGGAGTATTATTATCGTTAGATTTTGTCGACGCGAGAGCGTTTTCACTTTCGCTTTCCGCGTTGTCCGCGCTTTCGCTGAGCTTATTTTCAGTCGATCTTCAACAGACGACGACGCTTCTCCGTTGCGCTTCAAAGAAGAAGAAGGCAAAGAAGTCGGTTTTCTTTTTAGAAACGACGACGACGACGACGAAAGCGTGGACGACGACGAGGTCGATCAGAGACGCGAGAGACGTTCTCGAAAGAATGAAGAGGAATACCTCGAGTGAAGAAGAAGGAGTTTCGGTGAAGCAACGCGTGAGCAAAGAAGACGTCCTCGTTTCAACAATTTCGAAAGATGGAGAATTTTCGGTGGTGGAGACGTTTGAAACGCCGTCGAAAGCGGACGAAGAGTTTCGAACGATGGTTGAAATCGATCTAAAGAAAAAGAACGACGAGGAAGGAGAAAGAGCGGACGAGCGAACGGTCGCGTCCGTCCTCGCGCACGCGTTGGCGATGTTGGCGCGCGAGAGCGCGTTCTCTCGCGGAAAGGAAGAGGAGGAACGAGAGCGTGACATTTTTGACGTCGTTTTGAAGCGCGATGGAAGATCGTTGGCGACGATTGAAGGCGAGGATTGGAACAGGACGATAGAGGAAGAGGATGAAGGTGTTGACGGCGGCGTCGGGGATCTCGTCGACGATAGGATGATGGAAAAGGATGGAGTGGTATCCCATGCGGATATTGTCGCGAAAGCTTCTTTTAAAGGATGCGAGGTGACTCTCGTGTTCTCACGAACGAAAGAAGCAGAGCTGCGCATAGGAAACGATACGAGAGGGACCGCGTCGTCTTGGATACGCGAGGAAGAAAACGCAGGGAAAAAAGATATCAGAGTAAAAAAGACGTTTTCGCTCAATCCGACGCGTATCGAGAGCGAAGAGTCGAAAGCGCTCGACGTCTTGTTTCAACTTCCTTCACATTTTTGGTCAAAATTTGGATTTCATCCGATCCGTCGTCTTCGTCGGCGGCGAAAGGAAAAAGGAGATTCGGACGAAGAGGTTAACGATGAGGACGTAACTGAAAACGATGACGTATCCTTCTTCCGTGTATTTGACACTCCAGAGTTTGGAACTTACGTCTACGATTGTGATTCTGACGACGAAGGAGACCAAGACGACGAAACCGGTAGATCAGCAGCGGCGCGAGGCGAACCCCGGCAAGGCGCAGAAGAGGACGACGGAGTGGATTTAGAAGAAGAGATGGAACTGCTCGATTTACGAAAACAAGTCCAAGAATTACCAGACTTTGCCGCGATGAAAACGAACGAGGAAGAGATGGACGCGCACAACGTACAACATTTACAGGAGCTGTATTTACGCGACGTGTGTGTCGTTTGGCGGCAATCGAAGGAGAATGAGCAACGACAACAGCTTACTTCGCCTTCTCTACCTGAACGCTTCAGAACGTGTTTCGAAAAGGCTTTCATGGAAGCGAAGCGTAAGAACCGCCCAAACTTTACCTCAAAGAGAGAACGCAAAGAGTGGAGGATTGGCGAGCGGATCATGCGCAACGCGGCAAATATATATCGAAACGCGGTTGTAAACACTGATTTAATGATTGATGTCGCAAAAGCTGACGAAAATATCGAAGATTGGGAAGGGAAAATCTGTACTTTGCTTTGCCAAAAGAGAGCGTTTGGCCAGATACCGCTGCAGGCGCAGCAACAGAAACAAAAGCAAAAACAATAAGAACACACTTCATGCGAGAAACAGACTATATATTTAATATTATACACACACACACACACAAAATATTTACTCGTCGCATTCTTTTGCGAGTGGAAATAATACCTCGCTCGCGTAGGCGTTCGCCCACTCTTCGCCGTACCACTTCGAAAACATTTTTATCGCAGGATCTCTTTCTATCTGCCACTTGTCGTGTTCCGCCAATCGCCTTCGAAAGGCTTCCTTCACCTCCGTCGTCTCCTCTTCCTCCACCTCTGCTCCTCTTTCTTCTTTCAAAATTTCAACGTACCCGCGCAAGTACGCTTCAAAACACTCCAAAACTAACTGAAAGTTCTCCTCTTTTCCTTTCTCGCTCGTAAACGAAGGTCTCGCGAAAAACATCTCCTCGCTAAAATACCCGCTCGTATCCTCGTAAAACTTCTCGCTCGGCGTCGTCGCGTTCAACTTTTCGCCGTACTTGTCCTTAATCTCTCTCGCTATCCTCTTCGCTAAGCTGTTGCTGCTGCTCCTACGACTCTTACGAGTATTACTACTCCTATCATCACTCGTATCAATACTATTCGGATGAAAATCAATCCCGACTAAAACGTTCTTCCCGTTCCCAAAGTTCAACACGTCCGCGCCGAAACTCGGCGTAAACGCTCGCCTCGGCGTGCAATGCACGTTCAAACAATGCGCAATCGTGCCTCCAGAAACGAACGTGATCCGTATTCTCTCCATCAATTCTTCCTCATTTGCTCCTGGTTTTGGTCGTAAGACGACCGTTCGCGTGGTCACTTCCACTCGCTCTCGCCCGATTTTTTCGCTTTTCGTTTCCCACGAACACCTCGATTTTTGTGTTTCTCCTTCTTTTCCTCCTCGGATTTCCTGTTGGACGACGAGATTTGGAAACTCCGTTTGGAAACATCTCAGCGCGAGTTCGAACAGAGGGGAGAAATCATCATCGTTTTCCTCGTCTTTTCTTTTTCTACTCACACTACTCCTACGTGCAAAATCGTCCACTGCATCGTCGGAAGCAGCGACGCTGCTCTCAAAAGCGAAAGTCGTTTTCGCGTTGGTCGTTGCGACAACACCTCGATGATGATTTAATAGATTCTTCTTCGTCGTCGTCTCTCTCTTCCGGTGGTGAACAGAAGAAGAAGAAGACAAAGAAATAAAGAAATTCGGGAGAAGAGAGAGGCGTTTTGACATCCTTCCTCGAGAGAGTCGTCTCTTCTTTCAAAGTCTCCTCCTCGTCGTCGGTGTTGTTCTCTTTCGTAGTGTCGTGTGAATCAAAAACGAACGGAGAGACACGTGCGAGTTTTTCCAATTTATCTTCATTGTCTCTCTCTTTTGTTCTTCGATAAACGAAGCGCACGACACACCAGAGACTCCCCCAACGCGAGACCAACATGTTCTCGGTATCACTCTCGTCGTCTTTTGTTTCTTCTTCTTCTTTAATAAAGTCTTCCTCTCATCGTGGTCGAACGAATCGTTCTCCCATTCGTGATGGTGGAATCACGAGGACCAAAGCTGCTGACGTAACGCGCGAGGAGGGAAACGATGCGTTGGTAAGACAACAAAGAAGACAAAGAGGAAGAGAAGCAAAACGCGAAGAAGAAGAGCGCGCGACGACAAACACGACGAGAAGTCGACGCGAGGTTCTCAAAATTCTTCCCACTTCTGGAGTCGCGCTCGTCGTCGCGACCACCATTGGATTCACAACCGCGCACCCATCCTTCGCCGCTGAAAAACTCTCGTCCGTCGAGGAGAAAGAACTCGCGAAAGAACGACGCAAAGCGGCCGTTCGCGCCGCCGCAGAACGGGCGAAAGAAACCGGCGTCGGTGGGAACGCGTTCTCGGACTCGGAATACATGGTCGGTGAAGACCACTCGCCGAACGCGCACTCGCACCAAGAGGAAGGCAGCAAAGGGAGCTTCGTCTGATTGGATTGGCTAATTAATCTCTTCATTATAAACAACGCGTAAACGCGTGTTTGTGTAACATATATATCAATCTCAAATATCACTATTCTTCGCTCTTGTTCGTTCTCGAGAGGGCGCATCTCCTCCTCTGTACTAAAACGCGTGGTCTTTTTCACCCACGCGATGAAGAAGCGCGCGAGAGATCCTTTCCTTTCGCTTCAACATTCGCAACGCGGACCGCAAAGAGCGAAATTCGCAACGACATCCGACGACGTTTCAACGCGAGTTCTCGAAGACGCAAAGGCGAAGAAACAATTTCAAATCGAAAAAAGAATCGCCTCGAGCTTCCCACGGATCCAAAGTGAAAACATCGTCGCCGTTTTGCACTTACTGAGAGACGAATGCACGATTCCGTTCATCGCCAGGTACCGGAAAGGAGAGATTGGTTTTGGGTCAATAAGTGGGCGAGCGATGAGCGAAGTCGAGATTAAACAGATCAAAGATGTATTCGAGGAGGAAGAAAAGAAAGAGAAGTGTAAAGAAAAGATTTTACGAGCGATCGAGGAGATGTTGTCGAAGAAGTCGTCGTTTGAATCGTCTGATTTGGAGAGGAGAGAGAGGGAGAAGATTGAACGCGCGCGCGAGAAGATTCGTAAGGAGGACGATACCGCGACGACGATGACGCTTCGCGACATGGAAGAGTTGTGGCGAACGATTAAACCGGACGCGAAAGCGAGTAACACGCGAGCGAAGAAGGCGAGGGAGAGAGGTTTAGAACCGTTGGCGGAGATGATCGCGAGGAGAGATTTTCGAGCGGTTTCGCGGATGCGAGAGGAGAAGAAACGGTTGAACGAAAAGGACGAGGAGGAGATTTGGAAAGGCGCGAGGGATATACTCAGCGAATGGGTTGGGAACGAGAGTCTGGTGAGAGAGTGCGCGAAGGCGCAAATGGGGAAGTTTGGGAGGGTGACGTGCGCGAAAGTACTACCAGTAGGAGTCGCGGGTAAGAAGGATACTAATACTAATACTAATACGAGCAATACTAAGTCAACTCCAAAAGAACGGAGAGAACAGAAAGCGTTGGAATCCGCGGAACGGTACGACAACTTCTCGGCTTTGGTGACGCACGTGAAGCCGCACCAAATTTTAGCGATGAATCGAGCCGAAACGAACGGGACGTTACGCGTGAAAGTAGAGTTGGATTACGCGAGGCAAGTTATTCCAGCCGCGGAACGATTCATGCGCTCGTTTAAAACCGCGGGAGGAGATGAACAAAAATACAACAAGGTTTGCGAAGAGCAAATAAAAATGGCGTGCGAAGACGGCGTGAAACGGTTCGTCAAACCGTGGGCGGAACGCGAAATGCGAACGCAGTTGAAAGAAGAGGCTTTGAAACGCGCGTCGTTGGATTTCGCAGCAAACGTGAAAGCGTTGTTGTTGCAACCGCCTTTGCGCCCGCAAGGAACGGTTTTAGCTTTAGATCCCGGGTACAGAGCCGGGTGTAAATGCGCCGTCGTCGATAAGATGGGCAACGTTTTAGAAACGTTCGTGTGTTATTTACACAAAGAGATGGAAATGAAAAAGAAGATTAAAAACGTGTGCGAACAATACAAAGTCTCCGTAATAGCTATTGGAGACGGCACCGCGTCGAGAGAAACCGAAACGCTCGTGGCGAACTCGAATTTGAACATTATCGTCGTCGACGACGACGACGACGATAAGAAGAATGATTCCAAAAATTCTTGTTTGCGAGGATGGGTCGTGACGTCCGAGGCTGGCGCGTCCATATACTCTGCCAGTGAGATTGCCACCAAAGAACTTCCCAACTTGGACGTTTCCTTGCGAGGCGCGGTATCCATCGCTCGAAGAGTTCAAGATCCTTTAGCGGAATTGGTGAAACTCGATCCCAAACACGTCGGCGTCGGAATGTATCAACACGACGCGAAAAGCGGCGCTTTAGACAAAGAGCTCGATTATGTCGTCGAATCCGCCGTCGCGTCCGTAGGCGTGGATTTAAACACCGCGTCGATATCGCTCCTTTCCAGAGTTCCTGGAATGACAAAAAACGTCGCCAAAAACATCGTCGAAGAACGCGAAAAGCGAGGTCGAGCGTACTCCTCCAAAACAGACGCGAAAACAGTCAAAGGCTGCGGCGCGAAGACGTTCGAGCAAATCGCAGGTTTCTTGAGAGTCGCGGAAAGTGACGACATTCTCGACCGAACGGCTGTGCACACGGAAAGTTACGACGTGGCGCGAAAATTGCTGAAAAAATGCGCCGACGACGCGTCGTTGTTGGAAACGTTGGCGACTGGCGGCGGTAACATAAGCGCGGAAGTGGGGAAAGAAATCGGCGTCGACGAAAACACGCTCAAAGACATGGCAAAAATGCTCGTCAATCCGGAAGAAGGTAACGACGAACGTCTTCTAAAAGTAGTGCCAGCCTTAAACAACAACAACACCGCCGCGACGACTACGACAAAGACAAAAATCCAACACCAAAACGCCCAAATCGGCTTAAACATCCGCTCCGGCGCGCTCACGTTATCCACCTTAAAAAAAGGTCAAATCTTATCCGGCGTCGTCAAAAACGTCTGTCAATTCGGCATCTTCGTCGACGTCGGCGTGGAAACCAGCGGTTTAATCCACAGATCCACGTTTTGCAAGAACGAGAACAACGACAAATACGACGACGCCAAAAAAGAACCGCACGATATCGCTCGCGCGGGTGAAAAAGTCTCCGTTCGCGTCGGTGACGTCGACGTCCATCGCAAGCGGTTACAGCTCTTCTTTTTACCAGCGCCGCAGTAAGAGTAGTTTAATAGTAGTACGAATAGTAGTAATAAAGTAGTATTCGCATTTTTTTGAGCGCAACGCGAACAACAAGCACCGCGTTTTCGTGTCGGCGTATTTTTTAAACGTTTCATCTACATAGACAAAAGTACTAAAAAAACGAAAAAATACTCCTCTCGATCGTGTGCGTTGTGAAGAATACTTTCTGCGTGAGAAAAAAGAAGCCTCTCGAAGCGTCTTTCTCTTTTCTGTCGTTTCGATCATCTTTAGTGCGAAAACGCATCACAGAAAGCACCACACGACAAAAGCACGACTAAAGTTTACTAAAGATGACGACGAAAACGACGATGGGTTCGTCGAACAGAAAGAAGAGTTTCTTCTTCTTTAAAGTCTTATTCCTCGTGTACGTCTTTCTTTTGAATAAAGTGGTTAAAGCGGCGGTTTTAGGCATCGATTACGGCGCGGAGTTCCTCAAGATTTCCATCGTCGCCCCAGGACGAACGCCGATTACTTTAGTCATAAACGAGATCTCGAAACGGAAAACCACCGTCGCGGTGTCATTCATCAACCAAGATCGATGGTTAGGCGAAGAGGCGATGAATTACCAAGCCAGGTACCCGGAGAAAGTGACCACGAGGTTAAGAGAGTTGTTAGGGAAGAGCGCGAAATCGGATTTGGTTTTGGATTATAAGGAAAAGTATAAGTTGCCTTTTGAGATTCGAGAGAACAACCAAGGGAACGGACGAGAAACGGTGGAAGTTTTCATCGACGTTGAAAACGGCAGCAGTGGGAAACAAAATGGTGATGGCGATGGTGATGATGATATTGAAAATAATTATTCATCGCATACGATCGAGGAGTTAGTGGCGACGACGTTACAATACGCGATGAAGATTGGGACGGCGTTGGGGAAAGGCGCGATTAAAGACGCGGTGGTTTCGGTGCCGCCGTATTTTTCGCAGACGCAACGAAGGGCCTTGTACGACGCGGCGGATATCGCCGGGTTAAACGTCATGGCGTTGGTGAGCGACGTGTCGTGCGCAGCCTTGCAGTGGGGAATTGATAAGGATTTCGCGAAGAACGAAACGAGGAACGTGATTTTTTACGACGTCGGGTCGAGTCACTCGTCGGCGAGTTTAGTCGAATTCGGCGCCTTGAGCGAACGAAGGTCGAAGAAGACGTACGGGTCGTTCGTCGTGAAATCAGTCGAGTGGAACGACGAATTCGGTGGCGAGGATTTAGACGTTCTCTTGGTGAACCATTTCTTGGATGAGTTTCAAGAAAAACACGGGTCAGAGACGAACGGGAAAGACGTGACGAAAGACAAGAGAGCGGTGGCAAAGTTGAGAAAGCAGGTGAGGAAGACGAAAGAGATGCTCTCGGCGAACAAAGAAGCGCCAGTCAGCGTGGAAGGGATGTTCGAGGACATCGATTTCAGGTCGACGATTGACCGCGCGACGTTTGAAGCCAAGGCGGAGAAGACGTTCCAACGAATGTTGGAACCGTTGCGAAGGTTGGTGACGGTGGAGTTGCCGAAACTTGGGTTGACTTTGGAAGACGTGGAAGCTATTGAGGTTATTGGTGGCACCGTCCGAGTTCCCGCGCTTCAACGCTTGATCGACGAGGAAGTTTTGAAGGATTCTGGCAAGTCTATCGATAAGAGGTTGGACGCGGACGAAGCCGTCGCGATGGGCGCCGGTTTGTTCGCGGCGAACATGAGCACGACGTTTCGCATGCGTAAATTTGGTGCCGCAGATGCGTTGCCGTACGGGATCGATTATCAAGTCGTCGGTGGTGTCGACGAGGACGAGGAAAAGAACAACAAAATTGCGTTGTTCAATCGATTCGACGCGTACCCGTCGCGCTCGAAAGTAACGATTGAAAACGTCACCGCAAACGAGTACATTTTGAAAACGTTCATCGCCGCCGTGAAATCGGGCGACGAGAGCGAGGACAACGTCAAAGAAGAACTCGTTTTACCGCCGGCGTGGAGTTCAGCCGACGTCGCCACTTTCAACGTGTCCGGCATCGACCATTTCCGAGAAAAGTACAACAACACGGAGGACGGTAACGTCACGGTGACTTTCGCGATGGACCCGAGCGGTATCTTCTTTGTCGAGAAGGCGCAGTTCGAAGTCATCGTGACGGATATGGTTGAGATTCCTCGCCCGAAGAAGTCGAAAAAAATGGACGACAAGAAGTCGAAGAAGAATATTACGATTGAAGAAGTTGAAACGACCGCGAAGGCGACGGATGAAACCGCCGCCACCGTATCCGAGGATGAAAAAGAGGAAAAGGAGGAGGAGAAAGAAGCGGCGGCGCCGGCGGAAGAGACTACCAAGGAAGAAGAGAAGAAGGAAGATGAAGAGGAAAAGGAAACCGACGCGACCGACAGCGAGTCGGGTAAAAAAGAACAGGCGGAAGAGGGCGAAAAAGAAAGCGCTGAAGAAGAAGAAGAGAAACCGGCGGCTTCGGAGGAGACGAAAGAAGGGGAAGAAAAAGAGGAGGAAGAAGAAGAAGGAAAAGAAGAAGAAGAAGAAGACGACAAAGAAGAAGTGTACATTCCGCAATATCGCGAGCGAAAGCGAAAGTTCAAGCACGACTTGCTCGTCTCCGAATCCGATAATCCAATCGTTCAAATGACGAACGCGGAAATTCTTGCATCCAAGGGTAAGCTCGAAAAGCTCCACGCGAAGGATCAAGCGAAACGCGAAACCGAAGCTGCGAAGAGTAACTTGGAAGCCTACATTTATTCTTCGCGCTCGAAAGTTCGTCAAGACGAAGACATTGAAAAAGTCACCACGGAGGAGCAAAGAGAGTCACACTTGCAATCGTTGGAAGACGCCGAGGACTGGTTGTACACCGACGAAGGCGAAAATGCCAACAAGACAACGTATGAAACGAAACACAAAGGTTTGAAAGACGTCTCGGACGCGTTCATCTTCCGAGCGCAAGAGTCTTCCGTGCGCCCAGAGTCCGTGAAATACGCCAAGAAGTGGATCGCGGATACGCGTAAAACGATTGGAACTTGGAAGGACAAGAAGAAGCACATTTTTGCCAACGAAACCGAACCGTTGTTGCAAGACATCGCAGATTTGGAATCGTTCTTGGAGGAGAAAGAAAAAGAGCAAGAGGCGAAAGAGGCGCACGAAGACGCGGCGTTTACTAGCAAAGAGGTGAAAAGCGAGTTGTCCAAGAGAATGACAAAGTATAAAAAAGTAAAGTCGAAGCCGGCGCCAAAGGTGGAAAAGCCAAAGACGAACTCGACCGGCAACGCGACCGGGAAGAACTCGACGAAAAAGAACTCGAAGAAGGACAAGAAGAAGGGCGAGGAGACGACGGCGGCTGATGAAGAATCTGAAAATACGTCTACTCCTACGAAGGAAGAAGAAGATAAAGAAGGTGGAGGAAGAGGAGAGGAAGCGACGTCTAGGGAAGAAGGGTCGGCGGCGGATCCGCCGATGCCGGACGAACCGGAGCCGACGAAAAAGAAATCGTGGTTCGGGAAAGTTTTCGACAAGAAAGAGCCGGAAGAAGCAGCCTCGGGGGATCTTTAATAAAGTCAAAAACAACACTGAAAAAGCTATTTAATAATCAATTATTATTAAACTCCTTGTTGTTGTTGTTTGGAGAATGAATATACTTCTACTAATCTATCATCAACTCGCAATCTCTTCTTCTTCTTCTATTTAAATGACTACTACATTTGCTGCTAAATACCACCTTTATTTCAACGCTATCGGCGGTGCGGCCGAAGCCACCTCTTTGTTCACTTTGAGCGCGCAATAATCCAAACACTCTTCCACGCAATACTGGCGACTCCGGAACCCGTCTTTAAAGACAAACGGTTCCTGTATTTTCGTCAGCGGTCCTAACCCGGGACCCGAGGTTGAATTGAAACTCCCTCTCACGCACGTCGTTATGCATTGTCCGGCGCACCGTTCAATTTTTTTCCCGTTTTCGCCTTTCACCTTTGATTTTAACGTCGCTTTCCTCGTTTCCCCTTCCGAGGAGGACACCGAATTCGCGATGTTTTCGATGTAGTTTTCGTCTCGGTAGTTGTACGTGGACGCGTTTGCGTACGAGGACTTTGAAGACGTCATTACACTCTCTCGCAAAGAAAAAACATTACCATCACCATCACCACTCATCGTCACGAACACCGTGGCAAGAATCGAAAAACACGTTTTCTTAAGCAGCGCCCCGGTTTTCAATAAAGTCGTTCGATGTTGTTGCTTTTCTTCTTCTTCTTCTTCTTCTTCTTCTTCTTCTTCTTCTTCCGTTTTCTTATTACTACTCGTCGTCTGAATCGTCGTCTTTGTCATCATCATCATCGTCATCATCTTTTTCCGATGATGATGATGATGACGATTCTTTTTCCTCCATCTCCTCCTGTTAATGTTGTTGTTATTATTCTTATTATTATTAAAAAAAAGACAGGACGACGACGTCGCCATCAAAATCGGTCTCCTTCTGCTCGAATGAGTACGAGTAGTAGTATTCACCAGCGGGGACGCGGTGTCTGTCGTCGTCTTAATCATCATCATCATCATCATCGGATGACAAATCATATATATCTTTTTTTTTTCGTAGAAGA
>Ga0181598_1001888_pt1 | contig 19828 bp, 12 predicted proteins | sample 041ome_4_FD_153295 | JGI IMG/M metagenome (GOLD analysis project Ga0181598, IMG submission 153295) | Coastal salt marsh microbial communities from the Groves Creek Marsh, Skidaway Island, Georgia - 041404US metaG (spades assembly) | ecosystem: Environmental > Aquatic > Marine > Intertidal zone >... | reverse complement strand
TCTGTAAAAACCATCTTCGCGTCTTCCTTCTCTCCATGGTACCGATGATGATCGTGTTGAAGTTGATTTTGTTTTTGATGTCTTCGCGCATCATTTTCAACAGAAGAAGAAGAAGAAGAAGAAGAAAAAATCGCTTTCAACTGTCCTAAAAAACAGACGAGCAACGAGACGACGACGAACGATTGACACCACCACGTCGTCGTCGCTTTTCTCTTCTTCTTTAAAAGTAGTATTGTTGGTGTTTTCGTCGTCATCGTTTAATTCGTTTAAGTCGTTTACGTCGTCATCTTCGTTATTATTATTATTATTATTATTATTGGTATATGATGTGGTAGTATTCCTTCTTCTTCGCGTCTTCTTCTTCTTGTTTTGTTTTGTTTTGAGGAGGACGACCACAGACTTTTCCTCAGAGAGAGAAAAGGAGGAGTCAAATTTTTTTGTTTGCAACATGCATGTGTGAAAAAATTCGAAATAAAAAATTTTTGTTCGTAAACCATTCATCATTCATCAACACACACGACACATAGAACTAATATACGAATAACAACATAACAACATATAAAAATCATCATGCTCTCGAACATGTCGTCGTTAGAGCAGTTGCGTTTATACGTCACGGACGAGTCCTCGAACTCGCAAAATCAGTCCGAACACACCTGCCGTTTATTCGTGACGCACTCCAATTTACACGAGATGCAGTTTTTGGAGATTCGTTTTGACTTGAGATGGACGATTGGAACGGTGAAGGAAAAGTTAATGACGCACTGCGGCACGAACGCGAGCGCGATGCGGTTACAGTTGTTTGACGATTCTACTAATAACAATTATAATACTCGTTTTAATAGTGATAATAGCGTCGATGACGGCAGAAGAAGTCAACAACAACAATTTCAAAACAGCGGGGGCAATTTCAAAAGTCAACAAGAGCACTCAAACAACAGAACGACAGAACTTTCAAACGACGAGGCAAAACTCGGGTATTATTCTCCATCGGACGGGATGCGATTACACGTGATTGATACGGATCCGACGAGTTTAAGCGCGAACGGATGGTTAGAAGACCTTTCTAAAGTTGAAAAGTACGTCATGAGCGACGAAGCGTACGAGAAGAGGGAAGGTACCTATCGCCAGTGGGCGAGAAAGAAGAGAGAGGAAGATCCGACGTGGACGTTACAAAAAGAACAACAGAAGCTGAGAAACCAAAGAAAGAACGGGAATAATAATAATAATAACAGTAACGAATACGACATCGACGACGCTATCGCAGCAGCGAAAGAGAAGATGTTAACGACGTACGCCTCGTTCGAGTGCGTTCGCCACGTCGTTTCGGGATCCAGGTGCGAAGTCAATCCGGGAGGGAAACGAGGCGTCGTGTGCTTCGTCGGTAAAGTGAAGGATACCGCCCAAACCGGAGAAGGAGAAGAAGAAGAAGGAAAAGCAGAAGAAGTAGAAGTAGACTTAGGAAAAGACGACGTCGTCGACATGCCTCCGTCCCTTCCGTGTGGGTACTGGGTTGGCGTGAAGTTTGACGAACCGGTTGGTAAAAACGACGGGAAAACGCCGTGCGGTAAAATTTTGATTCCCGAGTGTCCGCCCATGCACGGGTCGTTTTGTCGACCGGATAGAGTAATATGCGGTGACGAGTTCACTGAGATTGACGAATTCGCGTCTTCGTCGGAGGATGAAGAAATATAATAGAATTAGAATAAAATAAAAGTAAAGTCACAAATACCAGATAAACTCGTCGTTCAACTTACTGTAAGTAAGCATAATATTTAAACGACTCCTAATTCTCGCTTCGCGCGTTTTACCCAACTCTTCTCTTTCTTCTTCTTTTTCTTTTTCACGTCGTTGTTCTCCTCCTCCTCCTCCTCCTCCTCTATATCACCTTCTTCTTCATCCGAAGAAGAAGCTATTTTTTTCTCAACGCGGGTGTTTTTTGAACTATTATTAGAAGCCATTGACGTCGTCGTCGTGATTATTGAGGTCGTGCGATTGCTCATCTTTTGCAACTTACAGACGAAGAAACCGTCCATGTTGTGAACGTGAGGATAAAATCGACGGCATTCGCTCACGGAGGGATGAAACGTCTTCCCTCGGTAACTCGTAAAACCTTTCCGACCAAACTCTAATCCAGTGGACACGATTTTCACGTCTCTCTTCTTTAATATGTAATCCACGACTTGCTCGTTTTCTTCAACGGTGACAGAGCAGGTGGAATAGACGACGTAGCCGCCCGATTTTGAGTTTGCATCGCAGCAATCCACCGCGGCAACGAGGAGTTCCTTTTGTAAATGCGCGCACTTGGCAATGTCCTCGGTGGATTTTGAAACCTTCACGCTCGAATCTTTCGCGATGACGCCGGTACCAGAACACGGAGCGTCTAACAACACTCTGTCGACATAACCGAGAACTTTCGGTAACTGTCGACCGTCGTAGTTACACACGACGGAATTCGTGCACCCCATTCTTTGTAAATTCGCGACGAGACTATTCAATCGTTTCTTTTGAAATTCGTTGGCGAAAATAATCCCGGTATTTCGCATCAACGCCGCCAGATACGTCGTTTTCCCGCCAGGCGCGGCCGCAACATCTAAAACGCGTTCGCCTTCTTGCGGCGAGAGAGCCATACACGGTAAAAACGAGGATGCGGACTGGAGCATGTACATTCCAGCCATGTACTCTGGCGTCGCCCCGATCGGAACGCGCGAATCGTACACCAATAAACCTACTTTCGACCACTTTCCGATTGGATCGAGGTTGACGCCACGATTGATCAGCTGCGCGGCCAAATCGCGTCGCCTAATTTTCAGAGTGTTTGTTCTCAGCGTCACCGGTCTTTGGGTTTCGTTCGCTTCTAAGAGCTCCATAGTTTCTGGCACCGAAAAAGTATCGATGAAATAACGAATCAAGAAATGATTATATCCGTAATACGTGGCTAAGTCAGACGTCAGCCGCTCCAAATAATCATTTCTAGAGCGATCTGGCGCGCGTCTGTTTTTGAAGTCGGCCAACACGCGAACGACTTCTTGAATGCGCTGTTGGATGGACGTTAAATCTGGAATGCCTTTCGTCGACGAAGTCGATTTTTTTCGACGTTCGTCGTCGTCGTCGTCGCCCTCATCAGATGATTCCGACGAAGACGAGGAAGGAAGTTGATACGTTTCTTCGTCCCTCACGTTCACTTGTAATTGCTCTAACCTCGACTCGGACGTTTTCTTTGCTTTTTCTGCGTCCATTTTACGCGACTTGCGCTCAATCGGAAGCAGTTCGTCCTCTTCGTCTTCCGATTCCGACTCCGATGATTCTGATTCCGAGTCGTCCGAGTCTTCTCCGCCGATGAATTCATCGTCGTCTAATTCCACATCCGATTCAGAATCATCCTCTTCCTCTTCATCAAAGAGCTGCTGTTTCTTCTTCCCTCCTCCTCTTTTGCTCTTTTTACCTTCTTCTTCTTCTTCTTCTTCTTCTTCTTCTTCTTCTTCTTCTTCTTCTTCTGCCTCCTCCTCCTCCTCTGAAGAAGAAGAAGAAGAAGAAGATGCCGCTTTCTTCTTCGTCTTCTTTGAAACAGGTTTCAGCCAACTTTTGTTCTTGTCCGTGAATCCCCGTTCTGGTTCGTCATCTGACTCGTCATCTGACTCGTCCTCGTCCTCGCTCTTCTCCTCTTTGTCTTCTCCTTTTTGCGTTTTCAGCGAGAGTAACATCGCGTCTTTCCTCGCGCGCTTCAACGATTTCATCGGCGCATCAAATTTCGATTCCTTTTTACCCGCATCTTTACCACCATCACCGTTTCTCTTCTTTGTCTCCTTCTTCTTCTTCGTCTCGACGGAGGCTTTCGTCGTCGGGGATTTCTTCTTCTTCTTCGCTGATGATGATGGTGTCGCACCGGCGGCGGCTTTATTCCTGGTTTTCATATTTCTTTTTGCGTCTGTTTCTCCTCCTTTGTTGTCTTCTTCTTCTTAGAAAAAGAGAGTATTCGTTCGTCGTTCGAGAGTGGATGATGATAATCCTCCTCTTTCTTTCTTTCTTCCTCTCGAAAACAAAAGTGAGTGGTTTTTGCGCGCGTTGTTTCTCTGTTGTTGTTGTTGTTTGAGAACAGACAGAAACTTTTTCAGAGAAACTGAAAAAATTTTACGAAAAAAAATAAAAAAGAAGAGAAACATTTCCTCAAACACATTTTGCGCTCAAACTTTTTACAATACTGCTGTAACGAGAGCAATAATTAAAAAGGGAGGCGAAAGACAAAACGTTAACGTATGTGGTGGTGGTGGTATATAAAGGTGTGCATTACAAATTTAAGAATATACATATATATGGGTACCCTGTATGTGTGTCTACTTATTTTACTCAACAAAACAACCTCTTTTCTTCTCCTTTTTAAATACACGCGTGTGTAAATAAATCATGATAATAATGACTATATTATTTCTCACTTTTTTTAAATGAGATGTTCTTTCTTTTCGTTTTGACTAGTATGCTGATGCTTATTCCGATCGAGCAGCGTAGGAGGTGAAGTGCATCTCTTTGCAGTCGATGCCAACCATGGCTTCGCCCAAACCGCACGAGACTTCGGCGATGATTTTCGGGTCGTTGTAGTGCGTCACCGCTTGAACAATCGCTCGCGCTCTCTTGGCCGGATCGCCGGATTTGAAAATACCAGAACCAACGAAAACACCATCCATGCCGAGTTGCATCATCAACGCCGCATCGGCCGGAGTCGCAACACCGCCAGCAGCAAAGTTCACCGTCGGTAATCGACCCAACTTTTTCGTTTGCGCGACTAACTCATACGGCGCTCGAATCTCCTTCGCGTACACGAACACTTCGTCTTCATCCATGGCTTGCAATCTTCGAATGTCCCCCATCACCGCTCTGCAGTGTCTCACCGCTTCAACTACGTTCCCAGTACCCGCTTCACCCTTCGTTCGAATCATCGAGCAACCTTCGGCGATACGTCTCAACGCCTCGCCCAAGTCACGGCAACCGCACAACACCGGCACTTTGAACTTGTGCTTGTTGATGTGGTTAATTTCATCCGCCGGGGTCAACACCTCGCTTTCGTCGATGTAATCAATACCAATAGACTCCAACACTTGCGCTTCAACAAAGTGCCCGATTCTCGCTTTCGCCATCACCGGAATCGTCACCGCTTCTTTAATCAATTTAATCATCGTTGGGTCGCTCATGCGCGCGACGCCGCCATCCTTGCGGATATCCGCCGGGACTCTTTCCAAAGCCATGACGGCGACCGCACCGGCTTCTTCGGCGATTCTCGCTTGCTCGACGTTGACGACGTCCATGATGACGCCACCTTTTAACATCTGTTTTTGTTTATAAAAGAGAGGATAAAAAAGGAAGATTATTGATTGTGAGTGTTTCGTTTTTTTTTCACTTTTAAAGCGATCGAGAGGATGTTGTTGAGCTTTTTTTTTCACTCACACTCATGGAAAGAACGAAGAAGAAAGAAAGAATAAAAAAAAGAGTGACGTGCCCTCTCGCATTTTTGTTGTTAACAATTTCTCTTCTTCTTTTGTAACGACGACGTAAACGAGAACGAACGAACGAACGACGGAGAAAGAAGAGACACGTCTCCCCTTAACGATCATCGTCGACGCTCTTCTTTCTCTTAAACTCTCTTTGCTGACTACTTCTTTTGTATGAGTCGTCGTGCGAAGAAAAAAAATGAAGAACAGAAGAAGAAGAAAGACGTCACGAGAAGGGAGAAAGACGATGACGCCGACGGCGGAGGAGAAAAGAAAATCCATCCACACTCGAAAAACGCGCGAGTTCTCTCGGATGCGAATCGCGTACCTGCGCCAAACCAGCTTTAACGGCAAAATTGCCTTTCTCTACGTCCGTGTTCCCACTCATTTTGTCTACTTCTGTGTATATGTGTACTCGCTCGCGCGCGCGCGTTCTTCAAAAAAGTGTGACGGTTTTGCGTGAAAATCTTTCCTTTTTTTTTCTCTCCTCAGTTTTCTTCGAAGTTCGAGAATGATCAAACGCACCAGAAATTGACATCTGGCAAACTTCACCATTTGATGACGTCCTTTTTTTTTTTTGATGAGCACCAAGAGAAGATGATGAGTTGCGAACCTATGCGTATGGGTGCGTGTATGTGGTTGTTAGAAAAATGGATGATGGACGACTCGCGTCCGTCGTCGTATATAACTTCATTAGTATTTACTATCATCTACATCTAAACTTATAAACTTAATTCTTCGCTATCATCGTCATCGTCATCGTCATCGTCCTCCTCGTCCTGGTCGTCGTCGTCGTCGCGTTTTAAGCCTCTCAACAAGGACGTTCGCAAGCGCAAGGCGTTACTGGCGACGGATTGATCGCACCTTTTCATGACCCATATGCCAACAAAATTTGCCATCATTGCGCTCGACACTAAAAGCCAACACCCGGGTTCGAAGTACGTGTCTAAATCGAAGCAATCGTCATCGATTTGTTGTCTGTCGGCGTTCGAAGACGAATCGCTCGTTTGACCGGTGCCTCCTATTGAGGCTAACATGGTGTTGAACTTTAGACATCCCCCACCGACGACAAAATTGGCGAATTGTTTGATTTGAAGCATAGCGGCAACGACGGCGAATAAAACGACGTCTAAAGAGGACCAAGCGCTGAAAATTTCAGCCATCGTTTGTACTCTTCGTTGCATTCGAGGAGTCAAAGGCCAAATCCAAAGGAAACATAAGATCAATAGTTGCGCTAAAGGCGCGACGACCGCAAAGACATATAACGTCGATTGTATGAAGCGCGGGCCTACGTGTTGGAAGAAGATGGTTATGGTCTCGCTTGATGTCATTGTCGCAGATCCACCCGCGTATTTATCGATGCTCGCGTGCGGTAAAGCTTCAGCCAACTTGACCAACGAATACGATCGAGTCTTTTCGCTCGACCCGAGCGCGTATCCTGCAATTCCCAAGAAATCAAACTTGATGGACGGTATGTTCACACCAACGGCGAGAAAAACAATCGCGGCTACTAACAAGAGAAAAACACCGACGGCTTGTGCCGCCGCCATTTTCGTTCGTAACAAGACCGACGGTCTGTTCACGTCTCTTCGCCACAAAGGCGTCGCGGTATCGTCAACTTCAGTTTTTGATCGAACCGATTTGCGGTGAAGAAAAAGAGTTACGTGTCCCAGAACCAAGGAGAGAACGGTCGCGAAGAGAAAGACGTAAAACGATCGTTTTGGAGTAACGACGACGTCCAAATCTCCAAACGATGACGGTGACAACTTTTTAGATGCGTCGTCGTAATCATCATCATCTTCAGTCACGTGTAAATGGAATCGAAAACCAACCATAAACATTGTCATCACGAACGAATCAAACAAGCTCCATTTACCGAGTCGATCGACAAACTTTAAACATTTGCCTCTGGTTGATGCTTTAACGTTCTTGCCGCTGATTTCCCATAAAACAAACATCGACAACAGTTTCACGTACGGCCAGACGCCAGAAAAGAGAACAATGCAAATCGCAATAGCGTACACTTTAGCGTGCCACATGTCTCTGACGGTGCCGACTAAGGAGAAGTTGAAGAGATCCTCACGCGAGGCTTGAATGACGTTATACTTTTGTCTTTGTGGTTGCTGCTGCTGCGGATTATTGTCGTTGGTAGTACTCGACGATGAAGTATTAGCATACAATAAACTCTTTCGTCCGCCTTTGATGGCGCTGAGAAGCGCGTCGTTCAAAGAAGGCGGCGACGACCGCTCCGAAGAAGGAATAGTAGACGCAGAATCAATGACTGGCGTCGTCAGCGTCGCAAACAGCGACACTGATGCCCCCGAATCCATATTCGCACTCAAAAACAAAAGAACGTTGGCGATAAACAATAATCGCAACGACCATCGAGAGTTTACTGGTGTCGATTTCGATAACGAATCTTCCATCGAAAAAAGCTTCTTGTACCTCGAAGACTTGTTTCTTTGCGTGCTTCGCATTTCATCTGCCTTCTTCCCTCTCGATGTGTGTGTTCGCCAGGCGGTTTCCGGAAAGCGCATGGTGTATTCCTCGCGTTGGCTTCTGCGTTTCCGTCGCTCTTCTTCTCGTTCATCATTATCACCATCATCATCATCATCATCATTATTCGCAAACGCGTCGCCGTCCGAGTACGAATCTGACGACTCGTTTGTGGTCAATAATGAAGCTAGAATTGCCGATCCTGAACGATTTCTACTATGCGTTTTCTTATTACTATCCTCCTTTTTCTGCTGCTCCTGTTTGTGCTTCGAACTACCAGTAGTATCATTAAGTAACGCTTCGTCGTCGTCGTCGTCGTTGCTGCTCGTATCTTCATCTGACTCATGTGCAAAAACGATTGTGCCATCACCATCGATGTCATCATCATCGAATGGATCGTGCATCTCCCGCGCTTTCAGCTTCTTCATAGCTTGACGATTGAGTTTTCGTATGAACGAGGCTGGAACGACGAAGTATGTCAATAACGCGAGTGCGATACAACTCAAACCAAGAATAAAGAAGAATATCGATACAACCGTATTCGCGGTTTTAATCAACTCCAAAGATTTTACGTTCTGTTTTGGACACTCCTGTCTACTAATCTCGTAGAACTTCTCCAGTATGAGCGCGTTCAATAACGGTTCTAGAACAGCTTTGAACTCGCCGGCTGCAATCACGGAAACTACGTTTTGATAAGAAGTCGTAATCAACTCGGAGAGGTTAGAAATCGCTGATTGCAGATCAACCTCTAAGTTGTTCTCATCGCTACTGCTGCTGCTGCTGCTACTGCTATCACTACTACTAATATTTGTATCGCTATCGATTATTTTCAACCGACCAATCTTGCCGTCCCATAACAATCGCTCGATGTCAAACTTTTCAACGATACCAAACAAACAAGCCATATTTTTGAACTGCTCTTGCGTCAACAATTGCCATTTTTTCTCAACGACGCGTAAGTCGACATCCATTCCAATTTCCATATCGTCTATTTCGAGAGATAATGTGACGTTTTCGATCCAGTTGTTGTTTTGGTTTGTCGAAGAAATTGAGTCTCGAGCTGCGGGAACGATTTCCAGCCGACCCTTCATCACTATACGCGTTTGATTCCACCCCACCGAGAAACCTAATAACGACGACGATGAAGATGATGAGACGTTACTAGTAACCGCTGCCTTTGTGACGTAATGCCCACCCGCTACGGGTCCGTATAATATATCCGCGGTATCGAGTCCAACGAATTCAACTTCCGTTATCGCAAACGATATCGACCGTAATAACGAAACATCCTCTCCCTGATTGACGTCGTAAGTTTTCGATAACACGAAATAAGGTTCGCCCGTTTCTTTATCGACTAATTTCTCGCGAGGTACGAATAAGATCCCCGTGTGATTTGAAAACCATTTTATGAACTGATTGAGACTCCGCGGGCCGCTCGTACCGATGTACTCTGAGCTGATGAAGTTCAACACGCGGATTAACGTTGAATCGTCCCAGTTGAAGATTTCATTACTGTCGTTGTCATTGTCGCGATCATCGATATCACTCGATGATGAGCTTGAATTCGATGAGTCAGGTGTTTTTACCTCTGCTAAAAAGTTCTTTTCGATGTAGTTGTGGACACTTTCGAAAAAAGCGAGCGTTTTCGAGTCTTTCTCGACGCTTTGAATTTTCTCGCACGCGACTTTTGCGAACATACTCTGCATCGCTTTCGCAATTTCCGGCGCAGCTTTGTTCAATAGCTTTGCAATCTCATCGGTTCTAGACGATGGCGCAAAATGTAAACCATCAACCTCCATTTGCATGGAACATTTCGGAAATCGAACCGTCTTTGGAAGCTTATATTTCTTGTTGTTACTGTTATCGTCGTCGTCGTCGTTCGTATTTTGGCTATCATCTGGCTCTCTATCAACAAACTCAGCGTCAACTTGCAAATTGCCTTCCGTGACTTCCGCGTTGACTTTTCCTCCTACTCCTTTGGTATTTGATGTCGTCGAAACCGTCCAAACTCCGCTGCAACTCGCGCCAAAATCAATCACGTGCGCGTGCAAAGACGGTTTACCATTATCGTTATCATTATCATTGTCATCAAGAATACCAACCGAATTTGAGGAGGATGAAAACCAAGACTTTACGTCTTTGGTCGTGAAGTTTTCACACTCGATTTCCGTTAGAGATACAACGATTTTATCGTCGAACGTGGAAAAGCTTTCGTTTGGGATTTTCAACTGCAACGAATGCAACCACTTTCGCAAGAGCTCGTCGTTGTCCTGTTCTTCTTTTTCTGTGGCGCGAACGCCATCAACGCCATCAAAGAAGAACAAGAACAAGGACAAGAAGAACAAGAAGAGGAGAGGAAAGAATTTTTGGACGGATAAATCTTGACTTCTTTTTCTTTTTCTCTTCTCTTCTCTCGATATATTTATAACCGACGAAAATCCGCTGAACTTCTTCCGCATCATCGATCCCCGTGAACTTCAATACTCTATCTTCTTTTATTATCCAATAGTTATGATGATGATGATGATGATGAGTTCATGAACAGAGGAAGAGCTAGTCAAAGGGGAAGTTTTGGCGTGTGTGAAAGAATTGAGTAATTTTTTTGTTCGAAGTCACGGAAAAGCAGCACTTTTCTTCTCTTTTTTCTCTCGATACAAAAATTCACTTTTTGCTTCATTTTTTATTCATCAAATTACGAATAAAATATATTTTGTTCAACACGAATGATGATGACTATTATTATAGTATCTGCGCGTAACGATATATATTGAACGACGACGAGAAGGAAGAGGAGAACGAGGAGAAGGACGATGATGATGTCGACGACGATTCGGACGACGAGCGCCAGAAAGAATACCAACACAACAACGTCAAAAAATTCATCATCATTTACTTCTTCCAAAAGCAAAAAGAACGAAACGTTTAACAACGATGCGCGAAGGAATATGAACAAGGAGAGCAGAACGAGGAGACGAAGAGCACGAACAATAATGGTATCATCGTCATTATCATCATCTTTCTCTGTTGATGATGGTTTTAACAAAACGATGAAAAGAAGAAGCAGAAGAAGGAAGAAGAGCACGCAACTCCAATCGATGATTTCTCCAATAATAATAACAACAACAACAACAACAACGACGAACAGTTTAGATCCCATCATCTCTATGCTTCAAAACGCCATCTTGGACGAACGGTCGACGGCCATCGCCATCGCTTCGCCTCTTTTCGCCTTGAGCGTCGTACCGTATCTCTTGTTCCTTAAAAATCTTTGGCGAGCGGAGACGGCAACGAGCGAACAAAGATACGCCTTCGCGACTTTATTGGTGTTTGTGTTGATTTCAATACCGGCGGAGGTGTACACTAAAGAGAGATACGACACGGTGTTGTCGAACATAGACTCGTTACATTTTTTGATTCAGTCTGCGATTTCATTGACGAATTTACGGATACTGTTAGCGTTTCGGGACGATTTCGATTTAACCACATCGACATCATCATCAACAACAACAACAACAACAACAACAACAACAACAACAACGCAACTAACGGCTGCAGATATTGGACGACCGGGCGCGGCTGTAGAAGCCGTCGCTGGCGTTATTCTTTTGTCCACGGGCATCTTGATGGCTTTGGATGACCGGTTGATTGATTTATCCTCGATTGATTTCCAGGCGACGTCGGAAACCTCCGTAAAGTTCATGGGGAGTGTGACTCTCACCATTCAAAACTGGCGCGATTACGCTCAAGAATTCGACAGCTCGTTCACGAGTTTACTCAACGTCCAAGCGCCTCCCAGTAACGCTTTATCGGTTCCCACGTGGGGCGTTCACGTTTTTTCCTTGGTCGAATGGCTCGTCGCCATGGGTTTCGTCTGGGACTACGGCACGCGAACGCAGCACAGAGGGTGGAAACTGTTAACGCTGGCGATGTTGCCTTTACACGCGAGCGGGATATGCGCAGTCACGCAACATTTCTTCAACAACGATCCGAGTTTAGAATGGTTGGTTGCGTTGCAAGGTGCGTTTACGATGGGTGGAAATATCAGTTTACTTTACGCGGCGAAAGTGTTGGCAAACGAAGAGCCGAGGTTGGACGTTTTACTCTCCACAAAAGAAGAAGAAGATGATGATAAAGAAAACGGGGAGACGACGGAAACGCGGAAGGAAAAGGCTCAAATTGAAATATGGGACGTCGAACGACTCGGTCTCCTCTTCGAGAAGGACGACGAGTTTGCGTTTTCGTTCAAAATCGCGCTTGTTTCCGTCGGCATCGCCGCGTTCGTTCGAGGTGCAAGCTTAGTGTTCTCGCCTGAATTTGATTACAATTCTCTCAGTAGTAGTAGTAGTGGTAATCATCACGACGAGTTGAACGCGTACGCGCTTCTGTTTGTGTTTATTCCTCTATTGATTAACTACGTCAAATGGCAGTTACGCTTTCGAGCTGAGGAGGACGAAAGCGCTCGGCTGAGAATTGGAGGAGGCAGACGATAGCAGAGTAGTTCGCGCGTAGTATTAAAATTAGTTGTAGTATGGAATGATGTGAACACCACCACAAATCTTTTCAATCATCTCTGTTTTTTTGTATTCGTCTTTGATTGAGGACCATAAAAAACTGCCAAAAAGTGTCTGTGTCGTCACACGTTTTAGATAGAGATTTTAGATTGATTATACACACGTGAAACAAGTACACCACAAGTCATAAAAAGGAAACCGCGTAACCCCCCCTTTTCCGGCGCGTAATAAAAGTGTTTCTAAGAACAACAACAGACGAACAAAAGTCTCTCTGTCTCTCTGTTTTGCGTTTAGGACGACTACTTGTACTACTATCAAGGTCGTCGTCGTCGTATAAATAAGAAAAAGATAAAAATGACGTCGTCGTCGTCACCTCAACCATCAAAGGGTGAAGACGACGACGAGAAGAAGAACGAAATGAACAACACCAACATGACCAGAGAAGAGAACAACAACGAGAAGAAGAATAGTAAAAAAGTGGACATTGGAATTCCAATCATCGATTGGTCCGTCAAGAACTCTCCGTTTCATAAATTCTTCTTCGCGCAAGTCACCAAACTCATCTCCGTCGGCCAAATTCGACGCTTAGAGTTGGAAGATTTAGCGCACTTGCCCGAGTTAGAGTCTTCTTTTCTGCACGAAAACTTTCAGAACGAGTGGGAAGAAGAGAAACGTTTGAGAGGGAAGAACGACAAGAATTTAATCAGGGTTTTACTCCGAAGACACAAGTTTACGTTCGTGTGGACTGGATTTTTGTTCGCGATTGCGCAAGGAGCGATTTTTGCAGGACCTTTGTTACTGAGGGAGATTGTGAAAGGCATTCAGTGCAGAAATTTTTACGCCGCCAACTCGGGGTTCTTACAAGATGGACAATCCGTCGACGATATGTGCTCGACGACGAACGAGTTGTACATGTTTGCCGGGATTTTAACCGGGGCGAGCATTTTTAGCAACTTTTGCGCCGCGCATCAGGAATTCGCGTTGCAAAAAGTCGGCGTCGCCGTGAGGAATACGCTGATGGTGGCGTTGTACAGGAAAGTCTTAAAGTTGTCGCCGAAAGGTTTACAGGCGGAAAGTACCGGGAAAATTGTCACGCTAATGTCCAACGACGTGAATAAGTTGCAAGACTTGTTCTCTATGATTCACAACTTGTGGGCGGCGCCGATTTTTATCGTCGCTTCGTTTACGCTTTTGTACGATGTCATCGAATGGTCCGCGTTTGTTGGGTTTGCGTGTATTTTAATCGCCGCGCCTTTCACCGCGACCGTGGCAAAGAAGTTGTTCGCGCTGAGACGCTTGGTTGTTCAGTGTGCGGACAAACGAGTGAACATCTTGAGTGAAGTCGTGAGCGGGATGAAGGTGATCAAATATTACGCCTGGGAAAAGACATTTAAAGGGCAAGCAGAGAAAATTCGAGAGGAAGAGATTAATTTAGTGTGGAGAGCGCAAAAAATCAGCGCGTTGTTTGGCGTCGCGTTGTTTTCCACTCCAATTTTCATTGCCGTGTGTTCGTTCGGGTCGTTCTCTTTGGCAGGAAATGAGATTACCGCGCCAACGGCGTACACGGCGTTGGCGTTGTTCAACACCTTGAGATTTCCGCTCGTTTTAGTGCCGTTTTTGTTGACCTCGCTGTTGAACGCGTTGAACGCGATACAACGTTTAGGCTCGTTCTTGGACCAAGACGAAAGTTTGGACGTGGAGATTGACGGGTCGGACCCCGGGCGAGTCGTTTTGAACGACGCGTCTTTTTGCTGGCCGACGTTGCCGAAGAAACTGAAGGAGGAAGAAAATAAGCCCGGTCAAGGAGGAGGAGCTCCACCTTCTAAAAGCGGCGCGCCAGCGACGACGGCGAGCGGAGAGGACGGTCCCATTCAAACGAAGAAGAAACCGACAAAGAAACCAAAGCGCGTGTCGAAGAAAGAACAGAAAAAGCTGGACGAAGAGAAAGCGGCGAAGGAGAAGGAAGAGCTCGAAAATTCGCCGCAACAAGAACCGTTTGGCATGACGAACGTCTCCGTCAACATCGAACCTGGAAGTTTAACCATGATTATCGGCCCAGTGGGTTGTGGTAAATCGACCTTGTTGTCCGCTCTGAATAAATTCATCACGCTGAAATCGGGTGAAATCAAGCTCTCCGGCACGTCTTCGTTCGTCGCGCAAACGGCGTGGATTTTGAACACCTCCGTTCGTAACAACATTTTGTTCGGGAAACCGTACGATTCAAAGTTGTACGAAGATACTTTAAAACGTTCGCAACTCATGGACGATTTAGATTTACTCCCAGCTGGGGATTTGACTATGATTGGAGAACGAGGCGTAACGTTGTCCGGCGGTCAAAAACAACGCATCTCCATCGCGAGAGCGCTGTACGCAGAATCAGACGTCTATTTGTTTGACGATCCTTTATCGGCGGTGGATAACCACGTCGGCGCGGCTTTGTTTAAAGACGTCATCAGAGGAAGTTTGAAGAACAAAACGCGAGTTTTGGTGACGAACGCATTGCAATACCTTCCGCAAGCGGATCGAATCGTCGTCTTGGAGGAAGGTAAAGTCCAGGAAATAGGAACGTACAAATCGTTGATGAGCAAAGGTTTAGACTTTTCAAAGCTAATGAAACATCACGGATTAGATCAAGAGGAGAGCAGTCGCGCGAGTTTGGACGGCGATGCGCGTAAATCTGTCGACGAGAAAAGAAAATCTATGGACATTTCCGCGGCGCAAGGAGAGCAAAAAGCGCCGGCGAAAGCGAAAATCATAACCGACGACATGATTGGTAAAGAAGAAGAGCGCTCGATTGGTAATGTCTCGTTAAAAGTCTACATGGAGTTCTTCCGCGCGACTGGAACGAAGTTTTCCGCCTTGTTCGTCTTCTGTCTCTTCGGCGCCGAATACGGAACCAAAGCGTTTCTGGATTATTGGCTCTCGTGGTGGGCGGAGAATAAATTCGGGTGGAACTCGAAACAATACCTCGGCATTTATTTCGCCATCTTCCTCGTCAACGGCATCGCCATCTTCTTCCGATCGATCGTATTGTATTTCTTCTGCGTGAGAGCGGCGAAGAATTTACACAACAAACTCCTCGGGAGAGTTTTGAAAATGCCGATGAGTTTCTTCGACACGACACCGTCTGGACGAATCATTAATCGATTCTCTCGAGATACAGAAACTATCGATTCTGTGTTACCTGGTATTGTCGTTCAGTTCTTAGGATGCATATCAAACATCATCACGACTTTGGCCATCATTTGTGCGGCAACCTTGTGGTTTATGATTGCGTTGCCGCCAATCTTCTTGATTTACATTTCTGTGCAAAGATTTTACATTCCCGCCTGTAGAGAGTTGCAACGCATCGAATCCATCACGCGATCGCCCATTTATAGCGGATTGGGCGAGGCTGTTTTAGGCGTTGAAACGATTAGAGCGTACAGAGCGCAAGCGCATTTCATTTTGGAAGCTGATTTGAAAGCTCAGAAAAACGCAGACGCTTTCATCTCGCAACGCATGGCTGCGTGCTGGTTGAATATGCGCTTACGATTTATTGGCACCGGCATCGTCTTATTAGCGTCCTTTTTAGTGATTCAAGGGAAAGTCGAAGCCGGCATCGCTGGTTTAACCTTAGTGTACGCTTTGGACGTGACGAAATACATGGAGCACGGCACGAACATGGCTTCGCAACTCGAAACGCAAATGAATGCAGTCGAACGCGTCGTCCAATACTTGGATTTACCGTTGGAGAAGAAACACTCGACGGAGCCAGACGTGGCGACGGGAATACCGGAAAACTGGCCGGCTAAAGGCAAACTCGAAATTGTCGACTTGAGCATGAAGTACCGAGAAAACTTGCCGTTGGTGTTGAACAAGATCTCCTTCACGGTTTTACCGGGTCAAAAAATTGGCATCTGTGGTCGAACGGGAAGCGGGAAATCGTCCATGTTTGTCGCCTTATTTCGCATCGTCGAACCACAACCAGGGTCGAAAGTGTTATTAGACGGCGTGGACGTGTCCACGTTAGGTTTGAGAGACTTGCGCTCAAAAATGGCCATGATTCCGCAAGATCCGTTTATGTTTGCCGGGACGGTCAGGACCAACTTGGATCCGTTCGAAGAACACACCGACGAGGAAGTTTGGTCGGTGATTGAAAAAGTTGGATTGAAAAACACCATTGACTCGGCGGCGAAACAGTTGGACATGGAAGTCATCGACAATGGGAGCAACTTTTCTTTAGGACAGCGGCAGTTATTGTGCATGGGAAGAGCGTTGTTAAGAAACTCTCGCGTGCTCATGATGGACGAAGCGACTGCTTCGGTTGATATGGATTCGGACGCGTTGATTCAAAAAACCGTCAGAGAGGCGTTCAGCGAGTGCACGACGTTGACTATCGCGCACAGATTGAACACGATCATGGATTCGGATAAAATATTATTCTTGGATAGTGGAAAAGTGACCGAATACGACGACCCGCAGACGTTGTTAAAGAACGCGACCGGCGACTTCTCGCGACTGGTTGAGAAGTCGGGCAAGACGCAAGAGAAGAATTTAAAACGCATCGCCAGCGACGCCGCGATGAAGAGGAAAGGATCCTTGAGCGATATGAGCTCGTAAAAAAGAGAAACATCGCTCGTTTAGTAACAATCAAAAAACTATCTACACATACAATCAATCGATATCACTCACTATTTCGTCTTTTTACTCTCCTGTCTCTTTTCTACCTCTTTCAGAATCTCCTCGGCTAACTTCTCGGCTCCGGAACCTTGCGTCGCCGGCGCCTTGGCGAGTAAATACGCGCCCGATATCATCCCGATGAAAATCGCGAAATACATCACGTTTACCGGTCCGTATTCGTTCACGTTGTTCGGTAAGAAAGTCAAACTCGTGCGATTGTCATTTCTCATCCACGTCTCTCGGAATATCTGTTTCGCGAAAAAGCTCATCAGCACTTCCGCCTTTGCCTCTTTCGTCTTCGTGAAAATCTGTTGTCCCAAGACGAAGAATACAATCGCGCATCCGATTTCGGTTTGCATTTTCGACGGCAACAATAAGTTCACCCCGGCGAATAATTCCAACTTCCCTTGCGTTTTTTGGTTCAACCCTTTCGCTTTCTTCGCTTTCTGAATGAATTTCGCGTATCCAATCACGATCAACATGATCGATAAAACGTAAGAGTTAAACTCGCCTCCGTTTTTCTCCATAAAGTCATCGATGGACTCGATAAAATCGATGATAACCGCCACGTACGGGTGCAAGAACGACAACATTTTTATTTCGTCTTTAATCTGTGTTCTGTGTGTGTGTACCCTTTACCCGTCGTGTGTTCTTGTGTGTTCTGTGTGAAAGAGAATATTCCAAGCTGTTGGTCGTAAAAAAAACAATGACGGCCCCAGAAGAAATTTCAAGAGAAAAAAAAAGAGAGACCGACACACGCAATAAATTAGTACGTAGTATTAGTCGTAGAGAAGAATAGAAGATACCGGTAATAAATACAGTATGACGACGATGGAAAGCAAAGAGATGAAATGAAGCCGAAGAAGAGTAACGCGATAAAGTGCTGCTTATTGCTCGCTATCGCTGGATTTGTGTTATATACAAGCGTGGATGTTGCAACAACAACAACAACATCAATAACAACGACAACAACGAGTGCTACTGGTATTCAGAATGTTGGCAGCGGAGCGAAAGCAAACGTAAGAAGAGAATTCGCGGATGAGAACGATAACACTGATGATTACGGCGAATCAAAACGCGGATATACTCACAGAGAAGAAGAAGAGGCGGTAGAAGAAATCCGCACCTCAGCTTTTTCTTCTTCTTCTTCTTCGTCCAAAAATAAGAGAAGAGCGAAGCAAAAAGAGATATTGAAAACAATAAACGGACACGCCAAAATGTTACCGGATAAGTCTCCATCGAGAGTGTACGACATTTTTACCGACGACGATGATGAGTTTCAAGATTCGAACACCGCGTCGTCGTCGTCGTGTAAAACTCAATTCACAATCTCTGACGCGTTCAAAAACGCAAACTCGAACGGCATCGGGTATTCGCACATGGCGATGCTCTCCCCGTTACCAAAAGGAAGCTTTTATCGATGGATTTTAGTGTGGCAGTGTTCAAAAGGAATCGAGGGTACCGCGGATATGCACTTGAGGGCAGTTTTTTCGGACGATCTCAACAAATGGATGCCTAAGGACGGCATAGAGTTGAACGTAAAGAAAGATAAAAAGAATGCCGTTTGGGCACCGGTTCTCCATTTAGACGAGAAAGAGAACGTGTTGTGGTTATTTTTTAGCGAGTCGGTGAAATGTTTGCGATTGATGTCGCCGGAAAATCGATGGTCGCCTGGTGGAAACATCAACGCTGTTTCTTCCATAGACGGGATTTCCTGGACGAAGCCTAAAACGTTGATAACGAGCGAAAGCGAGAGCGGCAACCCGAAAGTCATCGCGAACAAGTTAGTCGTACATCCGAAATCAAAACACTGGATTTTACCGTACTGGGGGGAAGCCTCGAGCGCGAAAGGGTGTCGTTCGGGTCATCCAACCATCAGCGGAGTGTTAATTTCTAAGGACGAAGGACATACGTGGCATTCGCACGGGAAAGTACACCCAAGACACGGTAGAGTGATCGAGGGCACCGTGGCGGTAACGGAGAACGGGAGTTCAATTTTACAACTGTGGAGATCAAAAAGCGGATTTTTGATGCAATCGACGTCGGCGAATGGTGGATTTACGTGGACTTCGCCGAGAAAACGAACTGATTTGAAAAATCCAGACAGTAAATCGAGTCTGATAGACTTCAGTTATTACGTCAACGGCACGAGTGGTAAAACGATAATCGTCAGCAACAGCGGCATCAGCGAATTATCGTCGACATCATCGAAAGCAAAGCAAAGTTTGAAACACGTCATCGCGTTAGCCTTTAACGACGCCTCTTCCGGTCGCAAGAAACTTTCGTTAGCCGTTTCTTCGGGCGACGGCAAACGTTTCTCGAAGCTGAAAGAAATCGAACCCGGAAAATCGGGTGTTCACTTCCACTACCCGACGGTCATCGCCGATCCGTATTATGCGTGCGGTGGTAACAAAATCCGAATAACCGTCGCGTACTCGTACATGAAACGCGTCAACGGTTGGGGCAACGTCTATCGACAGGCGAAGTTTGGCGGCATTAAAGTCGCTACGGTTTTGATGGACGCCGAGAGACGATAGCGAGAGGTAGAGTTTATTTACCGTAGACATTTTATTAGAACTGTATGTAAAAACAAGATGATAGTATACTATTGAAGTTGATACGACGACGGACGCGAGTAGTCCATCATCCATCAACCCCTAAACGCATGGCGAGTGG
>Ga0181598_1001884_pt1 | contig 19847 bp, 24 predicted proteins | sample 041ome_4_FD_153295 | JGI IMG/M metagenome (GOLD analysis project Ga0181598, IMG submission 153295) | Coastal salt marsh microbial communities from the Groves Creek Marsh, Skidaway Island, Georgia - 041404US metaG (spades assembly) | ecosystem: Environmental > Aquatic > Marine > Intertidal zone >... | reverse complement strand
TTAAAGATGATGGTAAGACTTTCCTTGGTGTCATCACTGAGGGCGATTTATTCAAAGCCGTTTTAGATGTGCAATCCCGAGTGCGTAGAAAAGAGCGAGACTAGATTTTTTAAAATACGCCAAGTCAGCCGAGATAACTCACTCGCACAATCACAGAGAAACTTATGGATACCGTCGACCTCATTGCTCTCACATTAGGCGTCTCTTGGGCTTCTGGCATCAATTTATACGCCGCCATGTTGGCACTAGGCTGGATGGGCAGCACGGGACAAGTCGACCTACCTCCTGGATTAGAAATTTTGGCGAACCCAATGGTCATGAAGGCAGCGGGCGCGATGTACTTTGTTGAATTCTTTGCGGACAAAATCCCCGGAGTCGACACTGATTGGGACACCTTACAAACCTTTGTACGCATCCCCGCAGGCGCCATGCTTGCAGCAGGCGCCGCTGGCGGCATGGATATCGGTCAAGCGGGAGAGCTTGCAGCAATGATACTCGGTGGCTCATTGTCTGCTGCAACCCATGCCACCAAAATGGGAACACGTGCAGTAGTGAACACCTCGCCCGAGCCTTTCTCAAACTGGACACTCTCTATTAGTGAAGACATTGCAGTAATTGGTGGCATGTGGGCAGCGCTAAACCACCCTGTGCTATTCATCATTGCTTTGATCGCGTTCATCGCTCTGATGATTTGTTTATCACATAAAATCTGGCGCGGCATTAAAGCGATCGCACGCAAAATCGCAAGCTGGTTTGGTCGAAAAGAACCCACAACATCATCCGAATAACTGTAAGATGTTTGAATTCATTTTCAGACATCACCATGAGTCGTTTTATCCAAGGACTGACGACTTTCATACTCGGCGCTATAGTAATTGCCGTGCTGTGTTATTCCACCCCCGAGCATGAAACCTTCCCTAAGCTAACATTTAATCTTATTGGTGGTAAGCCCCTTACAACTCAAGAACTGAAAGGTCGCCCTGTGATGTTGAGCTTCTGGTCCGTCACCTGCTCAACCTGTATTGGTAACATACCCGCATTGAATCAGCTTCATGAAATTCTAGATCGACGTAGCGGCAAACTAATCGGTGTTAACTTACCTAGCGATCCACCACCCACTGCGATTAGCATTGCGAAGAAATATGAAATCGCTTAATCCAATAATAGCGAATTCAAACACACTGAAATCACTGTGTAATTTTTCTTATCGCTTGAAATTAAAAAATTTAATTGGGAAAAGCTGGAATTCGAACTAGTTTTCAGGATGCAGAACGGCACGAGCTATCCTGATAGAAACTCGCCGTGTGATAGGCCTTCACTTGGGAAATTTACCGTAAAGAAATTGCAGCTTAATGCGCATTTAACTCTTAGCGACTTTAACCAATGAGGTAATGATCAGGATCATAGCGGCTATCGGAAACGATTCTTGTCGGCATCTGTTCTTTCTAGTCACAACCCCGCTTCGGCGGGGTTAACTTTTTTTAACACTGATAAAAACAAAAACTACGCCAATATGAATGGCTTCTTTAAAAGTCTTGGCTAAGCTTGTCCTTATTGCGAAGCTGTAAATCTAATTCGCGCTCTTTTTTTACATATACAGGATTATAAATAAAGACATTGATGACGTGATTTAGCTCTGGCTCTTGTAAAAACTGCTCGTAAATCGTTATCCCATAATCACTTCCTGAATGCTTTGCTTCTAAGGCCATCACCACTTCAACCGGATCTATGGTTTTTACAATCATGCCTTCTGTAATCTCTAAATCGAAACGCTTACTGAAAATATTGATTACATCTCTAATCTTGTAGCCGCTTTGATTACCAGTCCTAATGCCAGGGAGGGTTAAAGATAATGAATAAAGCCCAGGCAATACTTCATTAAGTTTTCTGTTCTTTTGAATCTTAAAGTCGTTGTTATATTTATTTGGCTCGACACAATTGGCAGTCCAACCCCCAAATTTTCCATACGTCCAAATTTGATTAGTATCGACTTCATAGACATTTTTCCAAATAGAATCATTCATATTCTGCAAATTTGGAATGGCGTCTTTACAAGAAATAACTGGGAATTTTGATGTCATTTCTTTATATGATTTATTGATTACCTTCACACCCAATGCAGATGCAATCTCGTCGCCAGACATCCCCCAATAAAGCTCTTTCATTGTGAATTTCTCAGCAAAAACAGCCTGGCTAAATACTACACAAAACACACACAATAGAATTTTCATAGCTTCAATTAATGGGGCTTAGTAACTTAAGAAATAATTTTAAATTTTATGATGAATAGATTTGAATCTATTTAGTAATGGTATAAACGAATCTTTGATACCCGTGCTTCCGCTGACAACCCAAAGAAATTTGTCGGCTACCAGAAGAAATCAATGTTCTGTCATCAGCTTTTATCACTTCATAGCCAACTCTTACTGACACATCATTCAATTCATAAATTGGCGTTATAAGAAAATCAGCATTTATCTCTTGATCCAATGCCTCTTTGGCATCACGAGTTAATAGCGTTGTACCACCAGTATTAAGCTTTATTGTTTGAGATAACGACACCTGTCTAATAGGCAAATTACATAACTCCACAAATCGATCTCTTAGCTGATCACTGAGTGACAATCCAAATACATCTGTCTTTAAGTTCTTCAAATTCACGCCATCCGACATGACGATAGATTTTGTGTCGTATCCACTTAAAGCAGCACAAGAAGGCGCCGTCATCGTAGTTAAAAAGTTTTTCATGTCAAAGTTTGCTGGAATAAGAAGTTGATCCTTGTAACCACGACACTCTTTGACAGGCACATTCATCCACTCAGTGAACCCAGCATATATTTCAACTTTTTTCTTTGGCTCAAGCGCTTCTTCCGTTTCAGTCAGCGAACTGCAACCACTTATGAGACCGACTAGAAGTATTAGCAATAATTTTGAATACACTTTTAGAACACCGGCTATTTACTCAGAAACTTTAAATGTTTTTAAAGTGCTTGTTTTAAGTTTCAAAGGTATCTCAACTTGGCTTAACTCATGAATAAAGTCATCTTCCAAAAACCGCATCTGTGCTGAAGAGACTAATTGCCCAGTTTTGAGATTTACTACACGCATGTTGACAAGCACTCCGTCTCTTGTCTTTGAATAGGTCCCGCTTATCACATTATCCACATTTTGATACGCCTCTAAGTCATCTGCGTGTCGCGTAAGGATGTAACCACCTTCTTTAGTCGTCTTAATCCTGCCATTCTTTCGCATTTCAAAAACATTCCACCCAGCAATATGTAATTGATGAAGCATATGTTCTGTAATAAGGCGACCTAAGTAGCTAGTTTTATTTTGATTATGTAAATCAGTAATTGAAGTAAGAACAGTGTTCTGTATTTTTAGGTTTGCAGCCGAATTTCGTTCAATTTGATCAGACAGAAAATGTATCCCAGAATTAAACGCTCCTGCAGATGATGAAGCAGATTTAGTCAAAATAGGATCATATTTAACACTATTGTTATAAGCCTTTTCTCTTGGACTCTCAACCTGAGGGCTCTCTATAGGTTTTCCATTTGACCCAAGGGATGGCTCAAAAGCAGATGACATCTTTTCAGATAGAGCACAGCCATACATGCCTGTCATGATGAGCAAAAGAGTAGTTAATCTTAAAAAGGAAAGCCCAGTCATTGCTTACACTCAATTAACTTGGCGCCACCTAGCAAAGAATCAGCCGGCGCACTTTCTGCATTGATAGATGGGCCATAAACCACACGATCCACCTGAAGCGATAAGTCGTTACGATCGGGAATATGCGCTCGATATTGAACAGGGTAATCGTTGTTTAACGAAGGGTAGGTGGTCGCTCTAGTGTAAGCAGTTTGCGGCTGCTTTTCCCAACATCCTTCATTATCTATTTCTTTTACTTGAGTCTTAGTCGCAGTTTTTTGCTTGAGCTCACCAGGATTAACACCATCCTCTTTAGAAACATTGGTGTCTGATGTTGAATCATTCTGAAAAAAGTTTTTTACCCCATCAAGCACACTTCCCACAGTCACAGGCTTATCTTCCTCAGCATGCGCTAAAGACGATATTGCTAATAAAGCTATTAATGTGATGACGAATTTCATTTCTACAAACTGTCAAATTCCTTATTCTATACATATCGGCAGCTGCCAATAAAAATGTAATTTTGCTACGCTTTTTATGAGTAAAAATATATGTGAAACAAAGACTTGTGGTATAAATGTTAAATGAATTCTGATGTTGGATTTTTACTTGCCTTAACGATCTTGCCAGTACTTTTTTGGGTATTAGGTAGAGTTCTCTATGCGCAATGGCTAGTGGAACGCCACAATCAAAACACCACGCCCCTAAGAGAATTTTCTTCGCATCCTAGCCAACACGACTATTTTTTGGCTAAAGCCCACACATTGAGCATTCGATTGACAAAATCTCTCTTAATAACGACTGCAAAAGCTATATCAGTCGTGATGATGTTTTCAATCAAAACTACCAAAATATTGATAACTAATGGATTGAACGGACTCTCTAGGGTAAGTAGCTTGCTGAAGCGAAAACTCAACCGCAAAGCTTTAAAAAATTAGCTGTCAAAACCTGTAGGCCGCTTGATTCTTTGCACGTTCAATCAATAATTTAATTGAATCTCTTATAGAGTTTCTTCTACACATTTTTATTGCTTGGTAATTGAAGTCAACGAACCAATTCATATCCATTGACGCCTCTTTTACCACCGCTTCCCTCAAAGATTTAGCGACTTTGTTACTAAACGATTGATTTTTATGCCAGAACATGATGGCGGATCCGCCATCGAAGCTAACTTTCACTCCATATTCGTTATCTTTCAAAATTGGAAAGCTCGATTTAGCTTGAAGAGAAATGAGTAAACCGGAAAACATCAAGATAAGAAAAAGTCCAATACTAATCTCTGTTCCAGAATAACTACTCGAATGGTTATAGAAGAAAATCCCCATAATCACTGACATCAAAATAACAACGCTAAAGCCAATTCGGAAAGCCTTTTTGTGCTCATCTTCATTGACGTCATTTCCGACACGCTCAACCGTTGATACACGTGAAATATCTGATAAGGCGAGAGAGTCGCCTTTATGGATAAGAACTGAATTTACTACCTGCATTTTTCCGTCCAATGGAAATAACTTCGTTTTTAGTTTCGGCCAATTTCCGATTTCTTAAGCACAAATTCCGACTTTTAACGTAAATGCATTTGCAGCTGGTAAACATTAATCTGCAGCAACTGCTCCGATACACTATCCGCTAACTCAAGAGAATTAATCGGTCCCACTTGCACACGATAGACTTTACCCTGTTCAGTTTTTGCCTTATCTACGATAACAGGTCGCTTTAAGTACCGTTGCATTTGAGCTTTAACAGTTATGGCAGCTTCTTCGTTTCCAAAACTAGCCAACTGCAAATAAATTCTTGTCTTATCATCCAAAACTGGTTTTTTCTTTGTGCCCACTAATTGCGGTAAGCGTGGATCTATCGCACTCACCTCGACTAATGCAGTACCTTTATTAAGCATATCGAGCCTACTTGCTGCCGAGTAGGACAAATCAATAACGCGATTAGAGTGGAATGGTCCTCTATCATTGACACGAACAACAATACTAAGATCATTTTCCAAGTTGGTTACGCGCACATAGGTTGGTAATGGCAAAGTTTTATGGGCTGCGGTCATCCGAAACATATCGTATTCATCACCCATAGCCGTTTTTCGACCATGAAAAAGCGTGCCATACCAAGAAGCCACACCCTGCTCTACATAACCTAAGGCTGACTTCATCGGCTCATAGTCTTTACCGCGAATCGTATAGGGTCGCAGACTTATAGGATAAATTTTTTCCACCTTTGGAACAGCATCTGCAACATGTGACATGTCTGGCAGACCTTTTGGTGGGCCATCGCCTTTCAAATCATTCAAAGCTGACTTGGCAAAAATTATATTTGGTAAAAAATACAGAATGACCGCACATGCAATCCAAAAAGGTTTAATACGACACATCCCACTACTTAGATATGAACTTCAAGTGCAGCTTTGAGCTTTTTAATAGACTGACGTTGTATTTGGCATACCCGAGATTCGGTCACACCTATAACTAAAGCAATTTCTTTCAAATTCATTTCTTCGTTGTAATACAACGAGAAAATTAATTGCTCACGCTCTGGAAGTTTTGAAATCTCATCAGCTAAGGCAGCCCTAAACTGATCTTCACCTAGCTGCTCCGTTACGCCAAGGCCATCAAAACGTAATTCAGTTTCACCCTGCTCACCATCATCGCTTTCTGTCAGCGAGATAGTTTGATAATCATGATTTTTTCCGACATTTTGATGAAATTCATCCAGTGACAAGCCCATGTAATCTGCAAGCTCTGCATCTTGCGCGACTCGACCAATTTTTTGCTCTAACTCAGCTCTAGCTGTAGAAATATCACGAATACTCGTCATGACACTTCTCGGCAAGCTACTATTACGTCTTACTTCATCAATCATCGCGCCCCGAATGCGTATGCGCGCGAATGTTTCAAATTGAGCACCTTTGGATGCATCAAAGTTCTTATCAGCTTCAAGCAAACCCATCATGCCAACCTGCAAAAGGTCATCTAGCTCAACACTAGAGGGCAATCGAGCAATCAGATGTAAAGCAACTTGTTTTACTAAAGGCGAAAATTCCTCGAGCACAGCCGCAGCCTGGCGTTGATCGTTCTCTTTGTAGAGTGAAAGATCATGCATTAGTTGGCCGCCCTCTCAATAAATCGCTCAACAAAAAACTCAAGCTGCCCACGAGCAGCCTTAGGCTTAGGAAGCTTTTCAAGTTGTTCTGCAACTCGTTGATACGCGATACCTGAAAGTGAAGAAGGAGACATATCTAAAACAGCCTTTTGAGCTTTGTTCGCTTCTTTAACTCTTCGGTCCAGAGGAATGGCATCTAAGTAGTTTACACCTCTACCCAAGAATTGCTCCGCCACTCGATTCAACTTTTCAAAAAGCTGCTTACCATGAGGCAATGAGTCAACCATATTAGAAAGGACCCAAATGTGTTCAACATCATAATCTCGACGCATGACTTTTATCATGGCATACGCATCCGTAATTGAACTTGGCTCATCCAAAACAACCACAACAACATGATGAGCGGCTTGCAAAAACGATAAAACACCAGATGAGATACCCGCAGCCGTATCTACAATAAGATAATCATAATCATCATGCAGCTGGCTAAATGCTTGAATAAGGTGACCCACTTCAATCTCATCAAGCTGAGCCATTTTCTGGACACCTGAGGACGCAGGTACTATCGATATACCAGCAGGCCCTTTAATTAAGATTTCTTCAACTGTCTTCTCGCCACGGATCACATGTGACAAATTATAAGAGGCATGCAAGCCAACCATAACATCCACATTAGCTAGCCCAAGATCAGCATCCAACAGGAGAACTTTGTTTCCTACTTGCTGCAACGCAACGGCAATATTGACAGAGGCATTGGTTTTACCCACACCGCCTTTACCACTTGTTAGCGCAATAACTTGAATTCGTGACTGATCAGACATAGATACAAATTTTGGCGGTCAAGCCGCACTTGCCTGCTGCGAATGAGCAGATTTTTCACTTTCAATATTTTGCTCGATTGAGAAGCACTTATCAATCAATTCAGCAGGACTAAACGATTGATAGTCACTAGGAATTTCTTGGCCACAACTAACACCAATTAAGCCTAAACCTGAGTTGCGCAATGTGGATATAACACCGCCAAGAATCATTGCCTCATCAAGCTTAGTAACGATTAACCCACAGATCAAATCGTCGACATCTTGACAAATCTTATCGTTGCTAGCGCTTTGATTATTAGCAGACAATGTAAGCACCACGTTCAATTTAGGGTGACTTGATTGCAATGCTTCGCAATTCACTCGCAAACTGTCGTTACGAAGAGTAACGCCTGCCGTATCAATCAAAACAACACGCTTTTGCTCAACTTCACGTAATCTATCACGAAGTTCAGCCGTATTTGAGGCATTGACAACATTCACACCAAGCATCATGCCAAATAACTTCATTTGCTCTTTTGAGCCAATACGATTGTGGTCTAACGTAATTAAAGCGACTTCATCTTTCCCATACTTTAATGCTGCTTGAGATGCCAATTTAGCAATAGTTGTTGTTTTACCAACACCAGACAGTCCGACAAAGGCATAAATGCCCCCATCTTTTACAGGATCAACTGTCGAATTAACCATCGCCATATTCAACCAAGCGACTGTCTTCTTCCAAAAATCTCGTTTGCGACCCTGCCTTAGAACCTCTTTTTGAATCGAGTCGATATGCTCAGCAGAAACAGCCTGAGCTTGCAACTTTTCAATAATATTTTTTGCCTCAACGCTGAGTGATTCGCGTTCATTTCGAGCTGTGATATCAAGATGCGTTTTAAACATGTCGCGCAATTGACTCATCTCAAACTTAATATCATCTAGTTCGCTATTTTCGGAAACTAATGCCGGACTCTCTACAACATCTCCTCTCTCAACTATTGGCTTGGTCTTTTCGAGTAGTTTTCTGACTTGCTCAATACTCTCTTGCTCACTTAATGGCTCGCGATGTCTTAAAGAGTTGGCAGCGTCAGCTTTTTTACGTGCTTCCATCCACGCTACCGTCGGCGCGCCCTTCGCTTCATCTGGAGCATGAATTTTTTTCTTATCAATTACTTTTGCTTTACCAACACCCGACTCAGGATCATCTTGCAAATTGTAGCTTCCATCATTGAGATCAATAGCAACCATAATCTCAACCTGCTTACCGACGCGCTTATTAGACAAAATAACTACATCTTCACCGTATTTTTCTTTGATTACCTCAAATGCTGTGCGGGTATCTTTTTCAACGACACGTTTGATATTCATCGCAATCCTCTCTTACCTACTCGTTAGGTAACTGCTCTGCGCCTTTGCGCTCAATAGTTCTAACCACCTTGATACCCTGCTCATCTGGAATTTCATTAAATCCAAGCACAGCAAGACCCGGTACACGGTGACGGACAAACTTCGCCACCCAAGGACGAATACTGGGTGACACGATCAAGACAGGCTGAATGCCCTGCTCTACCAAATCCTCACTCGCGTGATAGAGATTCGTAAGCAACTGTTCAGCCAGATTTGGCTCTAGGTTTTCCCCATTCTCAGCGCCTTGCTGAAGAATCGTATGTAGTAACTGCTCAAGATCAGGCTCCAGCGTCATCACAGACATATCCTCACCAATTTCAGCCAATGACTGAACAATCATACGGCCAAGACTTGGGCGAACCGCTGACGTTAGCTGGTCAGGGTCTTGAGTTTTATCAGCGTGATGTGAAAGAACCTCAACAATACCTTTCATGTTACGAATAGGAACACCTTCATCGAGTAAATTCTGTAAAACAGCAGTAAAGACGCCCAATGAAATTTTCTTAGGGACAAGACTCTCAACAAGCTTTGGTGCCGAGGAAGCCAACTGATCCAATAATTGCTGAGCTTCATCATGACCTAATAGATCTTTAGCATTCTCCTGAAGAATTTTATTCAAATGAGTTGCCAACGTTGTCGATGCATCAACCACGGTAAAACCTAGTGTTTGCGCATACTCTTTTTGTGACACATCGATCCAGGTCGCTTCTAGACCAAATGCAGGATCACGAGTCTCCTTACCACTCAATGTGCCATGAGTCACCCCAGGATTGATTGCCAACTCACGACCCGGCATCAGCTCACCTTGACCCCTGACAACACCATTGATATTGATTCGATATTGATTAGGAGAAAGATCAAGGTTATCTCGGATATGAACAGTTTGAACTAAGAATCCAAGCTCATGTGATAACTTTTTCCGCACACCCTTGATACGTTGCATCAAGTTTCCACCTTGCTCTTTATCAATAAGTGGAATCAGGGCGTAACCGACCTCTAAACCAATCACATCAAGCTTAGGCACATCATCCCAAGACAGCTCAGCTGTCTCACGTGCTGCACGTGCCTCTTCTTCAGAAATCTCCGGCTCTTCAGCAACCTTATTATTATTTTTGAAAGAGTAATAAGCCAAACTACCTGACACTGCAGCAAGCAGCAAAAACATCATATTTGGCATGCCAGGGATCAGGCCCAAAATTAGCAATACTCCTGAAGTCACTGCCAATGGCTGGAAATGACCCATTTGCGTCGTCAGCTGGCTATGCATTTTTGTATCAGCTGATACACGCGTTACGATGATTGCGGTTGCAGTTGCCAACAATAAAGATGGAATTTGAGCAACGAGACCATCACCAATCGTCAAAAGAACATAAGTTTGAGCAGCATCAGAAAAAGACATATCGTGAAAAGCGGTACCGATGATCAAACCACCCACTAAATTGATCATCAAAATAATCAGGCCCGCAATAACATCGCCTTTAACAAACTTACTTGCACCATCCATTGAACCGTAGAACTCTGACTCTGCAGCAACTTCTGCTCGACGTGCTTTTGCTTCTTCTTTGGTCAAAATCCCAGCATTTAAATCTGCATCGATAGCCATCTGCTTACCCGGCATCGCATCCAAGGTAAAGCGTGCTGTAACTTCAGATACTCGACCAGCACCTTTAGTGACAACAACGAAATTAATGATCATCAAAATTGAGAAAACGATAATACCGATCAGGTAGTTGCCCGCGATAATGAACTCACCAAAAGCCTCAATCACGTTACCCGCGGCATCAGGTCCAGTATGCCCATCCACTAGCACCACACGAGTTGAAGCAACGTTCAGCGCCAGACGGAGCAAGGTCGCAAAGAGAATAACTGTCGGGAAAGAGGAAAAATCCAGTGGCTTAAGCGCGCTTATACAGATCATCACGATGATCAGAGAAAGTGCAATGTTAGCTGTGAAAAACAGGTCCAGCAAAATGGGAGGAAGCGGAATCACCATCATGACGATGATGCAAAACAGCACCAACGGGATCGCTAACGACGACAATCCTGGCATGGCGAAATTTCGCCAAATATTTGACAACTGAAGCGTCAGCGCATCGACCATGCTGATTGATCTACCCTAAAGTCCCAGGATTCCATTAGTGTTTTTACACATTAAGAAAGAAACCTAAGTTACTGTTTTATCTTTACTTTGTATTTCTTTGAAGAGGAGTGAGAAAAATACATCTAAACCTCCAAAAGAACTTAGGAACTATTGCAGCAATAAGTATGCCATTCACTTTTAAAGACAGGCCAAACTCAAGAATTTAGCTAAAGTGACGATAAACAACGTGACTTCCAACTAATTTCTGAATTGGCCTAAATAAGGCCGGAGAACGCAATGAAACGCGCATTTTTGGTAATTCTGATCGCTTTGACACTGCAAGCCTGTGCATCCTTATCAGATCTGGGAGACTCGATGTCCTCCTTCGTCTCAACACCCAACACCGCTGATGAAAAAGAGGTAGTAAAAAGTGAAATAGCGCCTGTCTATCAAGAAGGCGTTCTTATTAGTAGTGGTTATGCCAATATTAGCGCTCAATCAAGCGACAACCCTTCTCAGCGTAGATTAATGGCTATTCGTGCGTCCAAAATTGATGCTTATCGTAATCTTACTGAACGCGTTTATGGTCAAAGTATCAACGCCTCAACAACCGTTGAAGACATGGTAGCGACAAATGATGCAGTAAGAGCGCATGTTCAGGGTCTTATTTACGGCGCTCGCCTAGTTAGCATCGAGCCGATCGGCGGTGACAGTTACGAAACTCGACTTGAGCTGTCAGAAAAGCGCGTTAACGAAATACGTAATCTTTTCTTGTTTAAGTAATTCACTTTTTAGTGGCCATTATGAAAACAACTCTTAAAGCATCTGTTAGATATTTATCATTCCTTACAGTGTTAGCTATTACCCCAGCAGCACAAGCAGTGACTGTTCATGCTGAGGGTAGCTCTATTATTCAAGGTGGAAAAAATGCAACGCAGAAGCAGCTATCTCAAGCACGCTTAGATGCGATTGCTGACGCATTGCGAAATATCGCAGTTGCACAATCAACTCAGATCACAAGTCACAGCCTAATGACTACCGATGGCTCGTTAAGCGAAAGCGTTCATCTCAGCACTCAGTCACCCATCCAAAATATGTCGATTTATGGTGAAGATCGTCTGGGTGGTCTTTACCGCGTGAAAGTTAAAGCTCTGCTAAAAAGCACAGAAAACAAAAAACGTGATCTTACATCGCCCCAACAATGCCAATCAGCCCACTCACCTTTAAAACGCGAAGTGAGCATTCAGCTGACACCCTCGAATTTGACACCGTCAGCTATAAAAGATGACATCAACGCTGTTCTCATTAGCGCAAAAGAGATTCTTAAAAGTAAAGTAAACAACAGCGCTGACTTAATTTACTCAGAAAGCCAAAAGTCAGGCCCACAAACAAGCCATTATGCGAAGAGCTATCTGATGGCTAAGCGGCCATCTAATGAGCATGTGCTTAAAGTTTCCGCCGTACGTGCTGGTGATATGTTTACTCTATCTGTTGGTGGCTATGACGAAGAACCAAGAACAGTCGCAGGTAAAATGCTGGGATTTGGCAAATCAGCTATTAGCTTGCCTCTAGGTTTTGTTAATACCGTTCTTAACAGTAATATTAAAAAAGATACCTTAGTCGGCATACGCATTACATTACCTAATGGCGGTTATTACACTAAAGCCCTTGGCTTGAATGAATCGGCTTCACTTTCCGCCACAAGTGATGAACGTCGGCTAATCACTCAATGGGTAAATAACATCTGGCCAAGCATTGATGGTGCGCTATCCTGTTACCCAGTAGTCGCTAAAACACGCAAACTTAATCAGAATGCCGTACGACTAAGCCTTGGAAGCAACCACGGACTCAGCGAAGGTCAGCACTTATTACTGCTTGATGAAAAAGCGAACTTCAATGTGCGCAGCAATAGTGCAAACATGTCTTCAATGAATCTATACACTGTTGAAAAATTAGCCGCAAATCACGCTAGCATTAAACCAATTGCAGGCGATCTGCCAATCGCATCTAGTGGTCAGAAGATCGTTGTATCCTTTTAATCGGTAATTCGCATGAAAGTCGCATCAATCGCTTATCTAAGTTTTCTATTAATTTCACTTGGCGCAGTCTCTTTAGTGCATGCTGAAACCGCTCGTGAAGCTGAACACCAACAAGCACTAAGAGTGCTCATGGGTGATTTTGAACAGACACAAAGGGCCCTCAAAAAAAAACCTGGGGACTTGAAGCCTGGTACAAAATATATTTTACAAGCGGATGACACGCTTAGTCAGCTAGCGATGCATAGCTATGGTAATACGCCACTAAATTTGGAAATTATAGAAAAAATCATTGTAGACAAGAATCCAAATGGTTTCTTTCGCGGCAATGGAAACTACATCCTGGTTGGCGAGACCATCATCATTCCCACAGTTGATGACATCAGAAACTATGTTTTTAGCTATAGCAACGGGAATAAATTTGACCACATTCCTCAAGATAAATGGATCCGTTACCCAAATTAATTAGATAAAAGCTCACTGAGCTTCACTTACTATTAACTCTCTTCCGATAGTTATAACATCTGACTGCAACTCATTCATCGCCTTTAACCTAGCGACAGAAAGTTCAAAACGTTGCGCAATGTGACCTAATGTATCTCCTGACTTAACGACATACACTTTTGGCGAAGCTGGTTCATCAATAATCTTATCCGCCGTCACTAAAGTAGGCTTATCTTTCTCAGATACCGGATCACCAACAAATGAAGTCACGTTGGATGATGTACCTAAAACATAATTACCAACGATCAAGTCCGCCAAATTCTCTTTATGTACCACTGGGCCCCGAGACCAAAGCAGCAAGACAAGCAATAAGCAGGCAAAAGAAATTACTATCTGCAGCGAAATCGCATATCTCATAGCGTTAGATTATTTATGGGCAAGGAAACCCTAATCTAGGTACACACACTGCCTCAACGTCATCTTTCTTGAGATCCTTATCATTACTCGATTTACTCATCATGTCGTAATAACGATGTTGTTCAAGCTTTATTAATGCATCTAGCTTTTCAACCAATTGCTGATCTTTCATCTCATTGACCGAAATTGTTAGCTCGGATAGTTCATCACCAACTTTCTCAAGACGAATCGCATTATGTTTAACTTTGTCTTCTAATGAAGTCACTGTTTCGGCAAACTTATCAAACTTCACATCCAAACGATTCGAAATACGATCTAAAATCTCTTGAGTGCGCTTGATCCCGGACTCTTCTCGAACCTGAGCTTGCTTTTCATAATCTCTCATATTGTTAAGCGCTTCCGTGACCTGCATGTTAAGCACAATGTTAGTCTCATTGAGACCGTTCAACTCTTCACGCAACTTAGCCATACGCTTTACATCGGTATCCATTTGTACCACGCGCTTACCAACCGTTAGCATGATCTCATCCGCTTGCACAGCACTCTGAGTAAAACGCTCTAATAGAACACCGCTAACAGATGCCGAAACAATCAAGAGGCCAGCAAAAACCCAAAACATAATGTTTTGCTTCTTTTGCACTCCAGCCATCGATTCGTTAAACGCCGCAACACTTCCAATAATCAGTTCTGCCGAAGCATTTGCGCTCTCGGCCGCATGATTTGCTGCCTCAGCAGAATCTAAAGCTATCTCTGTCATCGCTTCTATAGATGATTGCTCATGCTCTTCTTCATCAGGCAAGTCACTACCATCTACATTTTCTGAATCTAGAACATCGTGAGTGGCCTCATCAACGGATTGATCAACTGAATCAACACTCCCCATATCTTCAGCCCGCTCTAGTTGACTCTCTTCAGTGGGTTCTACCTGCTCAATGACCGCTTCTGAATCAACCGTTTCTTCTGGTTTTTTATCGTTACTATCACTCATGGTTATTTCCCACCTTTCAGTGCATCACGCTTAGCCGCCAAGCTAGCCGTTGAGTCTTTAATTTTGCTTGTTGCCGATTTAACATTCGCTAAGCGAGAGGCCAAACGGCTAGGTATGTTTTTAGCTTTTGCAATCCGTTCAACCTCTTCCATCGTTTCCTGAGCCTTTTGAGCGCTTTCACGAGCTCCCTCAGCAAGCAATTCAAGCTCAGTATTTAATGTTTCAGCCTTCTGGCAAAGCTCAGCGTGATATTCAGCCGTGTTTTTAGCTGCAAGTGTGGCATCGCCTTCAACTTTTTCTTTATCTCCAGCAAACCCAATATCTGTTAGCTCTGATTCGTTTTTCCCGGCAAAAGCTAAATCAGCATTATCTTTTTCAGACTTCTTATCACCCTTAAAAGCAATGTCAGTGGCATCGCCTTCAACTTTTTCTTTATCTCCTGCAAAACTAATATCTGACAGCTCAGATTCGTTTTTCCCGGCAAAAGCTAAATCAGCATTATCTTTTTCAGACTTCTTATCACCCTTAAAAGCAATGTCAGTAGCATCAACTTCTTTTTTCGCTTCAAGGTCCACATCTCTTTCTAATGACTCTTTTGATGGTTGGGCTGTCATTGAAATATTTGACGTATCAACCTCATCATCAGCGGACAAGCTGAGATCACCATTGGGTTCATCCTTTTGGGCCTTACTTGCCGTTAACGTTGTTCCTAATGCATCCTTTTCAACTGGAAGCCCAGTTTCAGCATTTATTACTTGATTATTAGATGCCGATTGATCCTCATGATCTTTAGAAACACCAGTTTCTTTTGGGTCTGCCATCACACGTCTAAATTTGTCATCTTTATCTGTCATAAGACACTCCGCATCAATTGGCTATCAAGCAACCGCCGGATTACCGTTAATGTCAAATTGGTAATCATCAGGCACATCAATTTGTTGCAACTCAGCTTGAGAATCACCATACATTTCGTTATTTAACGAGAAGACATAACTCAGCACTTGAGCAACTGCCAAGTACAAAGGCTCTGGAATTTCTTGATCAAGCTCTGTTGTGTAGTAAATCGCTCGAGCAAGCGTCGGTAAACGAACAATCTCAATGGCATTCTTTTTAGCCACTTCACGAATACGATCAGACATATGATCAACACCCTTTGCAACAACCTTAGGCGCCCCTTCAGAGGCCTGGTCATAACTTAAGGCAACAGCAAAATGCTCTGGGTTAACAATGACGACATCAGCGTCTGGAACCGCATCAATCATTCGCTGCATGGACATCTCACGCTGCTTCTGACGTATGGCTGCTTTAACCTCTGGGCGACCTTCAACATCCTTCATTTCATCTTTGACTTCTTGAAGGGTCATTTTGAGCTTTTTGGTGTGCTGGTAGGCCTGAAATGGCACATCGATCGCAGCGATAAGCACCAATGATAAACACATGAAGAACACACTCCATGCCATTATCTCCCCTGCTTGCATAAAGGCCGCCTCAGGACTGCCCTTACCCAAGCCCAACAATCCATCTGAATACCAGGTCAATGTAAATAATCCGATACCAGCAACTAATAAAAACTTACCCACAGCCTTTAATAGCTCAACGATGGCTTTCACCCCAAACATACGGCCAAATCCTTTAATTGGCGATAATTTAGAAGCCTTTGGCATAAAGGCTTTGGTAGAAAATATCCACCCACCCATAAATGCCGGAGTCAATAGCGTGATAAAAAGTGTGACAAGCAAAATGGGAACGATAGCCCAAAAACCCTCAAAAAGAATTGTGGCCAAATGGACAGGTAATAACTGGACATCAAAAATGAGTGCCCTATCTAACAATAGACCATCAGTCATCATATGACCTAATGACATAACAATATCGCCACCCATAAAAATCATGAGCGCCGATGTGACAATCATAATCATTGCCATTGAAAGCTCTTTAGAACGGGCAACATCGCCATCCTCACGTGCTTTTTCCAAGCGACGAGCGGTAGGGAGTTCCGTTTTTTCCTGACTGCTATCTTCAGCCATTACCGAACCCCCAAATACATTTGAATTTGGCTATATCCATCAACCCATAGGCTTTGCATTCCAGTCGTCATTGATGGCATCAAAATCACCAATGAAACAAAACCAACGAGCATTGCAGCTGGAAAACCTACAGCAAACACATTCAGTGAAGGTGCTGCACGAGATACCACACCCATTGCCATATTCTTAACCAACAAGGTCATCATAGCTGGAAGCGCAATCATCATACCGCCAGTGAATATTATTGAGGTCCAGCGTAAAAAATCAGCGACCAGCTCTGCATTAAAGGCAATTTCATCCACAGGAACCAAGCGAAAGCTATCTAGCAACATTTCTATTAATACTAAATGTGCACCCACCGTTAAAAACAACAAGGTGGCAATAATGACGAAAAGCTGAGAAAGAATAGGTGTTTGGTGCCCATTATTAGGATCAGCCATCATCGCAAAGCTCAAGCCCATGGATACTGCAATGTAGTCACCCGCTGCACTAATAGCAGCAAAAGCAATTTGCAGAATAAATCCCATTAGAATACCTAAGGCAATCTGCTGCAAAAAAAGAACAAAGCCTGAGCCAGTTAAGACATCAATAACAGGCCATTCATACAGCGGGTAAATAACAAAGGTTAATGCTGCTGCCAATACAATTCTTAATCGAATAGAAACCGATCTCGCAGAAAATACTGGCGCGACTAATAACGCTGCGCTAATTCGTGTGAATGGCCAAAGAAAACTATAAAAAAAGGCCAAAATGTCATCCATCACGACAAACATTTTTAGCCACCCATCAATAAAGGTATTCGTTCATATTGACGAAGAGCAAAATCGGTTAATACCGACAACTGCCAACTACCAAAAAGATAAATAACCACAACAAGTGCAACAAGCTTTGGAATAAAACTTAAAGTCATTTCATTAATTGAGGTGGCTGCTTGAATAATACCAATCAACAAGCCAACGCCCAGTGCAGCCAACAACAAAGGCGCCGAGATTAAGGCAACCATCCAAAGTGCTTCACGACCAATATCTAAAACTTCACCATGCGTCATCGTCAATCTCACTATGTTGCTGGAAAGAAGCTTCCTGCCAATGTACCCAAGGTCAATTGCCAGCCATCGATCAAAACGAAAAGCATCAATTTAAATGGCAATGAGATCATCATTGGTGACAACATCATCATACCCATTGACATCAAAACACTCGCCACAACTAGATCAATAACCACGAAAGGAATGAAAATCATAAAGCCAATTTGAAAGGCGGTTTTTAACTCACTGGTTACAAATGCTGGAATCAAAATACGTAAAGGAATCGCATCTTTACTTTCAATAACATCCTGCCCAACTAAATTAGCAAAGAGAGCAACATCTGTTTCACGTGTTTGTAACAACATGAACTCACGCATTGGAACAATAGCTTTTTCCAATGCAGGTTCCGCTTCAAGTGAACCACTCAAGTAAGGCTGTAGTGCCTCAGTATTTACACGCTCAAAAACTGGCGCCATGACAAAAAAAGTTAAAAATAGTGCGAGACCAATCAACACTTGATTAGGGGGCGTTTGCATAGTGCCCATTGCCTGTCGAAGAATTGATAGGACAATAATGATTCGAGCAAATGCAGTTGTCGTTAGCAAAAGTGCTGGCAACAATGTCAGCACTGTCATTAACGCTAATATTTGAAGAGTCAGGCTATAAGTTTGATCGCCATTCGGTTGATTTTGCACAACTACGCCTGGCATCAATGCTTCATTCGCCAGCAATTGACCAGAAGATAGGCCCATCAGTAATGCCATCAATAGTTTTAGATACAACGACGACATTATTGCTTACCCCGCTGCGGCAATACCGAGCCAAGAGATTGAGTTAACTGTGTCTTAAAAGATTCCTTCTTTGGCTGTGTAATCGTAGAGGTGCTCGTGTCACCTTCAGCTTGCTCTAACTCTTTGAGCAAATTAATAGATTGAGCAGTTACACCTAAGACTAAGCGCTTGCCTTCTACAGAAGCAATAACAATGCGCTCTCGAGTACCAACAGATGCGGCCTCAATAATATGGATTGATTTTCCGCCAAAAATGTTCTTTTTATCTTGAAGCTTACGAACAATCCAAAACACACCAAACATTGCCAGGAAAACAAAGACTAGTCCTAGCAAAGGCTGCACCAAGGAAAGTTCACCATTCATCGCCAGTCACTCTGGTTAAATTTTACGTAACCGGTCAGCAGCATCGAGCACTTGCGTCAAACGAACACCGTAACGCTCATTAACTACAACTACTTCACCACGGGCAATAACCGTGTTGTTTACTAAAATATCAATTGATTCACCGGCAACGCGATCAAGCTCAATCACACTACCTTCACTGAGTTTGAGCAAGTCACGGATTTGCATTCCCGTTCTGCCAACCTCAACAGACAGGGTGACTGGGATATTCTGAAGAACGTCCAAGTCCATCTCATCTTCCAATGTAGCGAGGGTTTTTACCTCTTCTTCTGGTGCCTTTTCCGCAACGTCTTTCTGTTCGTCACTCATGACTTACCCTCTTCTTTTTTAAGGCCCAGCAAACGAATTGCTGCATGACCATTAACGGTGCCATAGATACCCTCATAGGTTGGCACACCTTCAACTTGAACAACTACGGTGTCAGGCATCTTGATTGGAATAATGTCACCAACCTTAAGGTTCATTAAATCCAACAAAGAAATACGCGGGTAAGCTAGATCTGATTTCAGATCTAGCTCCACATCCTTGACACAATCTTTTAATTGACGCTTCCAAGCACGGTCACGCTCATCTGCATAATCTGCTTGCACCTGATTCTTGAGCAAATGGCGAATCGGTTTCATTGCACCAAAGGGATATACCACCTGAATAGTGCCCGATATGTCATTAGCCATTT
>Ga0181598_1001863_pt1 | contig 19986 bp, 18 predicted proteins | sample 041ome_4_FD_153295 | JGI IMG/M metagenome (GOLD analysis project Ga0181598, IMG submission 153295) | Coastal salt marsh microbial communities from the Groves Creek Marsh, Skidaway Island, Georgia - 041404US metaG (spades assembly) | ecosystem: Environmental > Aquatic > Marine > Intertidal zone >... | reverse complement strand
TTTAGATTTATTTCTGCAGTTAAATTATCTGGGATCACTCTTTGGAGATTATCCGCAATACCTCCGCCAGTAATATTTGCACATCCATTGATCAAGTTTTTTTCAATTAAATTTAAAATTTCATTCACATAAATTTTGGTAGGTTTTAGTAATTCTTTTTTTAAAAAATTATTTTTTTTAATATTAATTTTGTTTTTTTTAATTACATATCTAACTAATGAAAATCCATTAGAGTGAAGTCCACTAGAGGGAATTGCTAAAATTAAATCATTTTTTTTAATTTTATTTTTATTTAGTAATTTGTTCTGATCAACTAAACCTACAGCAAATCCAGCTATATCAAATTTATTTTTTTCATACGTTCCAGGCATTTCTGCTGTTTCACCTCCAACTAATTCACAGCCGGAAATATCACAACCTTTGACTATTCCTTTGATAATAGATTTAAGTTTTTTAAGATTAATTTTATTAATGGATATATAGTCTAAAAAGACTAAAGGACGAGCTCCCTGAACTATCAAGTCATTGACACTCATTGCAACTAAATCAATTCCAATTGTATCAAATTTATTTAATTCATTAGCAATTTCAATTTTTGTTCCAACACCATCAGTGCAAGCGACTATTTTAGGATTTTTGAAATTTTTAGGTATATCAGAAACAGAACCAAAACCTCCAATATTTGAAAACTTTTTTTTGCCTTTTTGTTTTGATGAAATTTTACTTATGAATTTTACAAAATTATCTGCAGAATTAATATCAACCCCACTTTTTTTATAGGTAAATTTTTTTTTAATCATTACTATGACTTATGAATTTTAATTTTAAATTTAGCAATTATCAAAATCTATATATATTTTTTTTGTTATTTGCTTTAATAAAAATTTTTTTTTCCACAGGCAATCTGTATGCAAAGGGTTTTAATATAAATAATGTAGAAATCTCGACCAAATTTGAAATTAATTTCAATAGAGATTATGTTCTTGATGAGGGATTTGATTTATCTTTTAATAAGTTAATTCAAACAATTTTAAAATCAGAAGATCAAAAAAAAATTAATAATACTTCTTTAAATGAAATTAAATCAATGATTGAAACATTTTCAATCAAAGAAGAAAAATTTGTTAATCAGATTTATTATCTTAACTTAGATGTGACTTTTAATAAAAAACAGATTTTTGAATTTTTGGAAAAAAAAAATGTTTTTCCTTCACTACCAATTAAGAATAAAATTTTTTTATTACCTATAATCATTGATGAAAGTAAAGATGAAATTTTAGTTTTCTCCGATAACTTTATTTTCAAAAATATTAATGAAAATATTCAATCCAATGAACTTCTCGAATACGTATTGCCCTCTGAAGATTTAGAAGATTTAAAATTAATAAAAGAAAATATCAAAAATATTGAAAATTATGATTTTATCAAAATAATCAATAAATATTTTCTAGACGATTATGTAATTATACTTTTATTTAAAAATTATGATCAGTTTAGAGTTTTATCTAAAATAAATTTTAATAAAAAAGTTTTTATAGATAATAAAACTTTTCCAGATTTAAATTTAACCGAAATTGAAAATCAAAATAAGTTAGTTCAAAAAATGAAAACTACATATGAAGATCAATGGAAAATGATTAATGAGATAAATACTTCAATTAAGCTTCCTTTAACTATTTTAATTGAAAATAATGAAAGTTTAAAAATATCAAAATTTGAAAAAATTTTAACAGAACAAGATTTAATTTACGATTTTAATATTGTTAAATTTGATCACAAAAAAATAATTTACAAAATTATCTTTAATGGATCACCAGATGTATTTTTTGCAAATATGTCAAATTTCGGTTATCAATTCGAGTTTAAGGATCAAGTGTGGGTTTTAAAATGAAAGATTTAAATCAAACTATTATTAAATTTGATTATGAGCAAAATTTTAAAGATCAGGATTTTTTTATTTCAAATAGCAACAAACACATTTTTAAATTATTTGATACCTGGCCAAAATGGGAAAAAAATTTTTTAAATATTATTGGGGAAAAGTTTTCAGGAAAAACTCATCTGATTAATATTTTTTTAGAAAAATTTGGCGGCATTAAGATAGAGTCAAAAAAATTGGACAATGAATATTTAAAAAAAATTAAAGTTTATCAGAATATAGTTTTAGAGGATCTAGAAGAAATAATTGATGAAAATCTTTTATTTACTTTTTTAAATATAATTGATCAGGATAATAAATATCTAATAACTACATCAAAAAAGCCCATAACAAGCCTGAGTTTTAAATTAGAGGACCTAAAGTCTAGATCATCGAATTTTTTACTAATAAATATAGAAAAACCAGATGATGAATTAATTTTTGCTTTAATATTAAAAAATTTATCAGATCGTCAAATTTCTATTGAAAAAAAGTTAATTGATTATGTTATAAAAAGAATAGATAGATCCTATAGTAAAATATTTGATTTCATATATAAGATTGATGAATTAAGTTTAAAAAAGCAAAAATCTATAGATCATAAAATTATTAAAGAAGCCCTAGGAGAATAATTGAATAAATATAGAAGTCATCATTGTAATGAATTAAGAAAAAATAATGTCGGACAAGATGTTATTTTATCTGGCTGGATTAATAAAAAGAGAGATCATGGAAATTTACTTTTTATTGATCTAAGAGATAATTATGGAATTACGCAATGCATAATAGATCAGGAAAATGAAAATTTTAAATTTTTAGAAAAAACTCCGCTTGAGACAGTGGTAAAAATTCAAGGGAAGGTTGTAGATAGAACAAACGAGACAATTAATAAAGATATTGCTACTGGCGAAATAGAGGTGGCAATTAATAATTCTGAAATTTTAGGGACTTGTAAAGAGTTGCCTATGCCAGTTTTCAGTGACCAAGAGTATGCTGAAGAAATTAGGCTAAAGTATAGATTTTTAGACCTTAGAAGAAAAAAAATACACGAAAATATAATTCTTAGATCTAAAGTAATTTCTTTCATTAGAAATGAAATGCATAAACTTGGTTTTTTAGAATTCCAAACACCAATTTTGACATCATCAAGTCCCGAAGGAGCAAGAGATTTTCTTGTTCCAAGTAGATTAAATCCTGGAAAATTTTATGCATTACCTCAAGCGCCACAACAATTTAAACAATTAATAATGGTGTCTGGGTTTGATAAATATTTTCAAATAGCCCCTTGCTTTAGAGATGAAGACGCTAGAGCAGATCGAAGCCCTGGAGAATTTTATCAATTAGATTTAGAAATGTCATTTGTTGAACAAGAAGATGTTTTTAATGTCGTTGAAACTTTAATGGTTAATACGTTTAAAACATTTTCAAATAAAAAACTAAAATATGATAAATTTCCAAAGATTTCTTATAAAGAGGCTTTACTTAAGTATGGTAGTGACAAACCAGATTTACGTAATCCTCTAATTATTAATGATATATCAGATATATTTTCTAGGGATGATGTAACATTTGAGATTTTTAAAAAACTTATAAAATCTGGTTCGAAAGTAAGATGTATTGTTACAAAAAATACAAAAGACAAACCAAGAAGTTTTTTTGATAGCATTGATAAGTGGGCCAAAGAACAAGGTGCTTCAGGATTAGCATATTTTACCCTTGAAAAAAATAATGAAATTTCAGCAAAAGGACCAGTTGGAAAATTTTTCTCAAGTGACTCCTTATTAGAAATTATGAAAATCACTGGGGCAGAAGTAGGGGATAGTATTTTCTTATCATGTGGAAAAGAAAAAGATTTAGAAAAAATAATTGGTTTAGCTAGAGACAAAATTGGAAAAGATTTAGATTTAATCGATCAAGATGTTTTTGCATTTTGTTGGATAGTTGATTACCCTATGTTTGAGAGAGATGAGGTGACTAATAAAATAGAATTTAGTCATAATCCTTTTTCTATGCCTCAAGGAAATACTGATGAAATAAATTTTGAAAAACCATTAGATATTCTTGCTTATCAGTACGATATTGTTTGTAATGGAATTGAGCTTTCATCGGGTGCCATAAGAAATCATAAACCTGAACTTATGTATAAATTGTTTTCAATTGCAGGATATGACAAATCTCAAGTAGATGAAAAATTTAGTGGTATGATCAATGCTTTGAGTTATGGCGCTCCCCCTCATGGTGGTATAGCACCTGGAATAGATCGAATTGTAATGTTGTTAGCAAATGAAAAAAATATTAGGGAAGTTACAATGTTCCCAATGAATCAGAATGCTCAAGATTTAATGATGAATGCCCCATCAGAGGTTAGTGAAACTCAACTCAAAGAGCTGAATCTTTCTTTAAAGTTGAAAAAATAATTCTTTTACTTTTTACCTTTTAAACTTATTTTTACATCCGATAAATCAACAAGATTTTTCTTATAATTATTCCTAACAAAACCTTTGCTGGTAATATCTTTTACCATTTTTAAAAGTTGATTTTGATCTTCAGTGCTTTGTTCATCAATTGATGAACTGTCATTTCCACCAATAGCAGGAGTATGAGCCAGATCTTCTCTATTTTGGTAAGATATTGCAAGTTCTCTAAAAATGTAATCTAAAATTGAACTTGCACTTAGTATCCTATCATTACCATGAACTTTCCCTGATGGTTCAAATTTAGTTCCAACGTAGGCATTTATAAATTCATCAAGTGGCACCCCATACTGAAGTCCTAAAGAAACTGCTATTGCAAAATTGTTCATTAAAGCTTTTACCAACTCACCCTCTTTGCTAGTATCGATAAAAATTTCTCCAATTTTACCATCTTCATACTCGCCAGTATGTAGATATACCTTATGATTGCCAATAGTAGCTTTTTGAATATAGCCTTTTCTTCTATCAGGCATACCAAATCTTTTTCCAGGTCTATCTAAATTTTTACTAACAGTTGCTATGATATTATCTTTATTTTCACCATTTACTTTTGAATTTTCTGAAACTACGTCTATTTTTTTAGTCTCTATAACTTTATTATTGTTTGGATCTAAACTTTTAGTTTTTCTATTATCAAGTTTTACATCTAAAACTTCAAATTTGCCGTCATCTCTTTTTTCAAGATTTTTAAGCTCTGTTTCATTTATATCGTCTAAATAATGATTAACTTTAAACGTACATGTGTAATATGTTTCTACTAAATACTTTGCCATTGTTCCTTTATTTAAAATTTAATTTGAATATTGAATCATTTAATTTATATACAAAATCAAATTTTAGTCTAATTTAATTTATACAATTTTGGATTGAATAAATATTTTTAAATTATGTTGACACTGTTAAAAAAAATTTTCACTTGGTGGAATCAAGATACTTTCGGAACTCGACTGCAAACTATTTTTTATGGCAAACTAGCTGGTCAAGATAATTTTGGAAATAAATATTATGAAAGCAAAAATGGAAAAAGATGGGTAATTTATTCAGGCGAAATTGATGCATCTAAAATTCCAGTTGAGTGGTATTCATGGATACATTTTACACCTAATAAAATTGAAAAAAATCATAATCTACAAAAATATGAATGGCAAAAACCTCATCAATCTAATTTAACAGGAACAGATAAAGCTTATTATCCAAATAAAGATAAAGATGGAATTGAAAAAAAATATAAAAGTTGGAAAGAATAAGTTTAATTTATTATTTTTAAATTTTATATTTATTTTTTTCTTTTCATATCACTCTAATTCAAATGAAAACTTAGAAGGAACTTTTACAGATATAAAAATTTTAGATAAAATAAGTTCTAAAAATAAATTAATTAGCCTTAAAAATGGTGATGAATTAGTTTTTGGTGATTTATCTATAAAAAGTATGAAGTGTAAAAATTCCGAGTTTGATGATAATCCGGAAGTTACTGCCTATATACAAGTTCGTGATTTAACCAATAAAGATAATAATGAAGTTTTTGTCTTTAATGGCTGGATGTTTTCTTCAAGTCCTTCAATTAATCCTTTTGATCATCCAGTATATGACATCTGGCTTGTTAAGTGTTATTAGATAATTTTTTCGTTATCTAACCAGCTTACATTAAAATCAGAATTAACAAATTTAGGATGGTTTAAAAGTATTTTATGTAAAGGAATTGTAGTTGTAATCCCTTCTATAACAAACTCATCTAACGACCTGTTCATTCTCTGAATAGCCTCTGTTCTATTTCTTCCATGACAAATAAGCTTACAAACCATACTGTCATAAAAAGGAGTTACTTTATAACCCTGAAAAATTGCACCATCTACCCGAGTTCTAAATCCAGATGGTTGATGACACATTCCAATAGTTCCTGGAGAAGGTTGAAAATTTTTACTTGGATCTTCAGCATTTATTCGACATTCAATTGCATGACCTCTTGGGTTAATATCACTTTGTTTTAAAGCTGTCTCTCCAGTATAAGCAATCCAAATTTGTTCTTTAATAATATCTACTCCTGTGACCATTTCTGTAACTGGATGTTCAACTTGAACCCTTGTATTCATCTCCAAAAAATAAAATTTTCCTGCTTCATATATAAACTCTACTGTTCCTGCACCTTCATAACCAATTTTACTGACCATTTTTACAGTCTTATCAAAAAGGTCTTTTCTAATTTCATCATTTAAAACTGGACTAGGGGTTTCTTCAATAAGTTTTTGATGTCTTCTCTGAACCGAACAATCTCTTTCATGTAAATGTACTGTTCTGTTTTTGCCTGCTAAAATTTGAACTTCTATATGCCGAGGATTTTGAAAAAATTTTTCAATGTAAACTTCATCGTTACCAAAATATTTTTGGGCTTCAGATTTAGCAGTAGAAAATAAAGTTTCAAATTCTTCCTCTTTATTTACTATTTTCATTCCTTTTCCACCACCTCCACCAGAAGCTTTGATTAAAACAGGAAAGCCAATTTTTTTACATAATTCTTTTGCTTCATTTATATCTTTTACTCCACCTTCAGAACCTTCAATGACAGGTAATCCATTTTCTTTAGCTATTCGTTTAGCTTGAATTTTGTCTCCCATCATTTCTATTAGTTTTGAAGAGGCGCCAATAAATTTTATATTATTTTCCTCTAGCACTCTGGCAAAATTAGCATTTTCTGATAAAAAACCATATCCAGGGTGAACAGCTTCGGCTTTTGTAAGTTCAATTGCTGACATTAAAGCTGGAATATTTAAATAACTATTTGCAGGTTGATGCGATCCTATACAAACACTCTCATCGGCCAATCTGACGTGCATACTATTTCTATCTACATCAGAGTGAACTGCTACAGTTGCAATACCCCATTCTTTACAAGCTCTAATTACTCTAACTGCAATTTCCCCTCGGTTTGCAATTAAAATTTTTTTGAACATTATTCTAAGATGATTATGGTTTGACCGTATTCAACTGGCTGACCATCTTCGACACATATTTCTTTAACAACACCATCTGCAGTAGAAGGTACATGATTCATAGTTTTCATTGCCTCAACAATCATAATTGTGTCACCTTTTTTAATTTTTTTTCCAATTTCTACAAATTTTTTGGCTCCTGGTTCTGGCGAATGATATGCTGTACCAATTATTGGTGATGTTATTTCAATTCCTGATTTTGAATTTTGAGCTTTACTAGTATCTGAGCTAACATTAATTGATGGTGATGGAGATAAATTAATTGGTTGTTGATTTACAGATATATTATTTTTTGAAACTTTAATTTTTGTCTCTTTATCAGTATACTCAATCTCTGTTAGACCAAATTCATCTAAATAGTTACTTAATTCTTCAATTGTTTTTTTATCTATTTTCATTTTTGTAAAAGCTTTTGCATAGAAATTATGGCCAAAATATAACCTTCAACACCCAGACCAAAAATTCCTCCAGTAACTATATCACTAATTAAAGATTTATGTCTAAATTCCTCTCTTTTATAAATATTTGAAATGTGAAGTTCAATTATAGGTTTTTTAAATAAGTCTAAAGCATCTCTAATAGCAACCGAAGTATGCGTAAATCCAGCGGCATTAATGATTAAACCATCAAATTTTTTTCTTGAGTCTTGTATTAAAGTTACAATCTCACCTTCAATGTTAGACTGTGTAAATTCTAAATTGATTCCAATTTCCTTTGCTTTATTTTCACAGTTATTTCTTAAATCTTCGAAAGTGGTAGAACCATATTGTGATTGTTCTCTTTCACCTAATAGATTAAGATTTGGCCCATTGATAATAATAATTTTATTAGTCATTCAGCTCTTATACATGATGAAAAAAATAAAAAAAATAAAAATTCTAGTAAATGGTAAAATTTCAATAATAAAAGATGAGAGTAATTTACAAGAATTGGTGAATAAATTGAAAATTCCAATTAAAAAAATAGCAATTGAATTAAATCAAGAGATTGTAGATAAAAGTAAATTAAAAAAATATAAGTTAAAAGAAAAAGATAAAATTGAAATTGTTCATTTCATTGGAGGAGGATAGGCTTGAAAAAAGATAATTTAATTATTGCCAAAAAAAAATTTAACTCAAGACTGATTGTAGGTACTGGCAAGTATAAAAATATGGCTGAGTGTGCAAAAGCAATAAAATTATCTGGAGCAGAAATTGTGACTGTTGCTGTTAGAAGAGTAAATATTGTTGATAAAAAAAAACCGTTATTGATGGATTATATTGATCCAAAAAAAATTACTTACCTTCCAAATACAGCTGGGTGTTTTACTTCAGAAGAAGCTTTGAGAACTTTAAGATTAGCAAGAGAGATTGGTGGATGGAAGTTGGTTAAATTGGAAGTTTTAGGAGATAAAAAGAATTTATTTCCAGATATGATAGAAACACTAAAGTCAACAGAAGTTCTTACAAAGGAAGGTTTTAAGGTTATGGTTTATTGCAATGATGATCCTTTGATGGCAAAAAGATTAGAAAATGTTGGTGCCGCAGCTATCATGCCTTTGGCTGCTCCAATAGGATCAGGTTTAGGAATTTTAAATAAGATAAATATACAAATAATTAGAAGTCAAACTAAACTGCCGTTAATTATCGATGCTGGTTTAGGGCAAGCTTCAGATGCAGCTATTGCTATGGAGCTTGGTTGTGATGGTGTTTTAGTTAATACAGCAATAGCTAAAGCAAAAAAACCTTTTGATATGGCGCTTGCATTTAAAAATGCAGTAATTGCGGGAAGACAATCTTTTTTATCAGGTAGAATTGAAAAAAAAATAATGGGCAATCCATCATCTCCTTTAGATGGGATTATTTAGTTTTTTTTAAAAAATTTTTTCTTTTTAAAAGGTTTTTTAGTAAATTTTTTACCATCTTTTGACTCTAAATCTAAAATATCTTTTTTTTGTTGATCAAGATTTTTAAGCTTTTCAATATGCTCAGCAGTCTCTATTGTTTTTTTAGTTTTATTTTGAAAATCAATTTTATACTCTGGGATTATCAGTGAATTGTCAGTTATAATATCAATAGTCATTTTATTTTTTTTTTCAAAATAAGTTAAATCATCAATAAAATTTTCTTTCAGAAAATCTGAAATTTTTTCACAAACTCTTACCTCTACAAATTTTGCTTTGAGAATAACTGCTTTTAGTTCTACTATTTTTAATAATTTTTGGGCAAAAGACTCATCTGTTAGTACCACTTTCCATTTGACCGCACTTTCTCTCAATCTTTGTCTAGACATTTCAAGCAATCCAAAATTACTGATTCTGCCAATTTGAATTCTAGCTCTGTCAGATCTGCATTTTTCTTTAAGTCTTCTTTCAACTAATCTTCGATTTCCATAACTAAGCATGTCAATAAAGTCTATAATTATTAGGCCCGACAGATCTCTAATTTTAATTTGTCTAGATATTTCATCAGCAGCTTCTAGGTTTGTATCTAAAGCTGTACTCTCAACATTTTTCCCTTTAATTGAACTGCCTGAGTTTATATCTATTGAAACAAGTGCCTCAGTAGGATTAATAACTAAATATCCACCAGAATTTAATTTTATTTCTGAGTCAAATATTTGGTTTAATTTATCCTCAATGCCTTCTTCAATAAATAGTGGAGCCTTGCCTCTATATTTTTTAATTTTTTTAACATTTGATGGCATCATCATTTTCATAAAATTCTGAGCTTTTCTATAACCTTCGTTACCTTCAATAATTATATTTTGTGTATTTTCATCATACATATCTCTAAGAGTTCTTTTTATAATTTCACTTTCTTGATGAATTAATGCAGGTGCAATTGAATTTATTGCAGTTTCTTTTATTTGGTTCCAAGTATTTATGAGAGTACTTAAGTCATGATTGATTTCATTTTTAGTTTTATTGCTTCCTGCTGTTCTAACAATTAAACCCATTTCCTTTGGAATTTCTATTTCATTTAAAATTGTTCTTATTTTTTTTCTATCTGCAGGATTAAAAATTTTTCTAGATATTCCTCCACCTTTAGGAGTATTTGGCATCAGTACAATATATTTTCCCGCAATTGAAATGAAAGTACTTAATGCTGCTCCTTTTTGCCCTCGTTCATCTTTAATTACTTGTACTAGAATAACCTGATTAGGTTTAATTACTTCCTGAATTTTATATCTTTTAAATCTAAATTTATTTTGATTTATTTTTTCTTTTTCCTCTAAATTTTCTTGAATTTCAATATCATCTTTTTTTTCTACAGGATCTTCAATTTCCAAATTACCTTCAGCTATTATTTCTTCTTCTTTTGCCTCAACTTCTTTTGACAATTCCTCTCTGGCTTTTTCTTCTTCTTCTTTAAGTTTTTCTAAATCACTTCTAGGTATTTGATAATAATCAGACTGAATATCATTAAACGATAGAAAGCCATGTCTTTCTCTACCAAAGTCAATAAAGGCGGCTTGCAGAGACGGTTCTATTCTACTTACTTTACCAAGATAGATATTATTTTTTATGAGGTTATTTTTTAACCCCTCGTACTCATAATCTTCAATATTGCCTTCGGATTTAAGTACAACTCTAGTCTCATTTGGATGCGAAGCATCAATGTATAAATTTTTTTCCATAATTTTTGATTTAATTTGTTCATGTAAATATTAAGTTAATAAAAATTTTGTTTAGTTCTTCTGCCTTATCTTTAACAAATTCCACTATATAATGGAAATAAAATGAACAAAATCATTAAGAAATTATCAATTGTTTTAATAGGTTTTTTTTTAGTAATTTCGTTATTAATCTTAAGTATATTGTGGTCTTTTTCCAACAATCTTCCAGATTATAAATTTTTAAAAAATTACAAACCACCAGTTTCTAGTAAAATGTTCTCCGGTAATGGAGATTTAGTTGCAGATTTTTCACAAGAAAAAAGAATTTTTGTTCCCTATAACTCAATTCCGCAAAATGTAATAAATTCATTTTTATCTGCTGAAGATAAAAATTTTTTCTCTCACCCAGGTGTTGATGCAAAAGGAGTGTTACGAGCAATAATTAACAACATATCAAATATTATATCTTCTAAAAGACTTGAAGGCGCTTCTACAATTACCCAACAAGTTGCTAAAAATTTTTTATTAACAAATGAAGTAAGTATAAATAGAAAACTTAAAGAAGCAATTTTAGCATTTAGAATTGAAAGAGCACTTTCTAAGGAAAGAATATTAGAATTATACTTAAATCAAATATATCTTGGTAGCGGAGCTTATGGAGTTGCAGCAGCAAGTATAGAGTATTTTGATAAATCAATTAAAGAATTAAATTATGCAGAAGCAGCATTGCTTGCTGCTTTACCTAAGGCTCCCAGTAGATACAATCCATATAGAGATAAAGATTTAGCAAAATTTAGAAGAGATTTAGTGGTACAAAATTTATATGAAAATAATTTTATTAACAAAAATGAATATGAAAAAATTATTAAAGAAGAAATAAATTTAAAAAAATCTGAAAAAATTTATTTAGAAGATGCTCAATATTATATTGAAGATGTAAGAAAAGATATCATAGAAAAATTATCATATGATAAAGTTTACAAGGAAGGATTAAATATTAACACCCCTATAAATTTAAATTTACAAAAAATTGCAACTGAGTCCTTAAGAGATGGACTGTTAGATTATGATAAAAGAAGAGGTTGGCGAGGTCCGTTAAGAAATATTGAATATACAGAAAATTGGTTTGATAAATTTAAAGAATACCAATTAGAAAAAACAATTGGCTGGGATATTGCGATAGTAAAAAAGATTTCTAAATTTTCTACAATAATTGAAACTGAAAATAGAGAAAATGGCTCAATAAAATATGATGATATTTCATGGACAAAAAAAGAATTTAAAGATTTATTTAAAATAGGCGATGTAATTTATGTTAAAAAAATAAATGATAATAATTTTAGCTTAAGGCAACTTCCAGAAGTTAATGGCGCCATGGTTGTTATGGATCCATATACAGGTAGAGTTTTAGCTTTAAGTGGTGGATTTAGTTTTAAAAAAAGTGAATTTAATCGAGCAACTCAGGCTTTGAGACAGCCTGGTTCAGCTTTTAAGCCTTTTGTTTATGCTCTTGCTCTTGAAAATAATTATACACCTACATCATTAGTTTTAGATGCACCTTTAGTTTTAGAACAAGGAGAAGACTTAAAGATGTGGAAACCAGAAAATTATGGAAAAAAATTCTATGGACCATCAACATTAAGAGTAGGACTAGAAAAATCTAGAAATTTAATGACAGTCAGAATTGCTCAAAATCTAGGTATTGAAAAAGTTGCAAGTTTCGCACAAAATTTAGGTATTTATGATAACCCTGAAAAATTATTATCAATTTCTTTAGGTTCAGCAGAAACAACATTATTGAAATTAACTACTGCTTATTCATCATTTGTTAATGGGGGAAAGCTTGTAACACCAGTGTTAATAGACAGAATTCAGGACAGTGAAGGTAAAACTATTTTTAGTGACAAGATGAGAAAATGTACTAATTGTGAACTAATTTCATTCTCAAGTAATTCTTATCCAAATATCAAAGATGAATATAAGCAAGTATTCTCTCCTCAAACGGCTTATCAAATGACCTCAATTTTAGAAGGGGTTGTTCAAAGGGGCACAGGAAAACAACTAAAGGATTTAAATTTAAATCTCGCTGGAAAAACTGGAACAACCAATGAAAATACCGATACTTGGTTCATAGGATTTACATCTAATTTAGTTATAGGAGTTTATGTTGGTGAAGATAATCCAAAACCTCTTGGTAAGTTTGAAACAGGTGCAAGAACTGCACTGCCTATTTTTAAAGAATTTGTTTCAAAAGCTGTAAAAAAATCAGAAGCAAGACCTTTTAAGGCGGCTGATGGAACAATTATGATGGTCGTGGACTCTGATACGGGACAAAAAGCAAAATTTTCATCAAAAAATACAATTGTTGAAGTCTATAAAGAAAAAAATGTAGTTGATGGAAAGGTGCTATATTCAAATAATAATAGATTAGATGCAAATAATATACTAAAGTTTTATTAATGGATGATAAATATACAAATATAAAAGCAGAAATAGAAAAAATAAATTATAGAGTTAAGGAGTATCTTTGAGAATAATAAAATATATTCTAAATTAGATGGTCTTAATAAAAAGATGTTAGAAGCCAATTTCTGGCAAGATAAAAATAAATCACAAAATATAATAAAAGAAAAAAAATTATTTGAGGACTTAATTGCTTCTTATAATAATTCAGTTGAACGGCTAAAAGATTTAGATGATTTAAATCAACTAGCAGAGGAGGAAAAAAATGAAGCAGTTCAGTCCGAAATATTTCAAAATATTAAAGATTTAGGCAAAGAAGCAAAAAAAAATGAAGTTAAATGTTTTTTATCTAATGAGGCAGATTCATTAGATTGTTATATTGAAATACATGCGGGTGCTGGTGGAACAGAAAGTCAAGACTGGGCTGATATGTTGAGAAGAATGTATTTAAAATGGTCTGATGGTAAAAATTTTAAATCATCACTAATTAGTGAGCACAAAGGTGAAGAAGCAGGTATTAAGTCTTCGACTATAAAAATTGAGGGAGATTACGTTTTTGGTTGGTTAAAAAAGGAGTCAGGCATTCACCGATTGGTTAGAATTTCACCATTTGACTCAGGTGCAAGACGTCATACAAGTTTTGCAAGTATTTGGGTATATCCAGTTGTTGATGAAAATATAAATATTGAAATACTAGATAAAGATTTAAGAATAGACACCTATAGATCTAGTGGTGCAGGTGGACAGCACGTGAATACTACTGACAGTGCAGTTAGAATTACACACATACCATCAAAAATTGTTGTACAATGCCAAAATGAAAGATCTCAGCACAAAAATAAGGAAACTTGCATGAATATGCTTAGAGCAAGATTGTATGATCATGAGATTAAGAAGAAAGAGCAAGCAAATCAAAATACTGAGGCCTCAAAGTCAGAAATTGGTTGGGGTCACCAAATTAGATCCTATGTTTTGCAACCATATAGATTAGTAAAAGATAATAGAACCAATCATGAAAGTACTAGTCCTGATAAGGTTTTAGATGGTGATATTGATGAATTTTTGGAACAATCTTTGTATCAACTAAAATGAAAAAAATAATATTTAGAATAATTTTATTAATAGTTTTAATATTAATTGCTGCTTTAACTTATTTAAGCACAGTTGGCATTGAAACAAAAAGTTTTAATACTCAGATCGAGGAAAAAATAAAAGAAATAGACTCAAATTTAGAATTAGAGCTTAAAACAGTTAAACTTATATTAAATCCAATAAACTTTGATATAGACGTAAAAACTATCGGACCAAATTTATTTTACAGAAGTAAAAAAATAGAAATTGAAACTGTAAAAACAAAAGTTTTATTAAAATCTATATTACAAGATAAGTTTGCTATAAATAATTTAGAAATTTCAACAAAATCTATTCAATTAAAAAATCTACTATCATTTGTAAGAGGAATAAAAAATACTCCAGAGCTTCTCATTTTAGAAACAATAGTCAAAAATGGCCATATTGTTGCTGATATTAATTTGGAATTTGATGAAAATGGAAAAGTAAAAAATAATTATTTTATTTCTGGTTTTTTAAAAGATGGAAAATTAAATTTATTAAAAAAAATCTCTGCAGATAAAATTAATTTTTTATTTGAAATAAAAAAAGCTCAATTTAAATTTAATGAAATTGATCTTATTTTAAATGATAAAATATTTTCATCGAATAGTATTGAAATTTACAATTTAAAAAATGATATTGAAATAAAAGGTGATTTTTCAAATAATGATATAAGTTTCAATGAGGGTGATTTAGGTTTATTTTCAGATTTATTTATAAATCAAAATATTTTTGAAAAAATTAATTTTGCTTCAAAAAATAACTTTTCATTAAGTCTAGATAATAGATATAAAATAAAAAATTTAAAAATAAATTCTAAAGTTGATTTACAAGAACTTTCAATAAAAAATAATTTTGAATTAAAAAAATTTTTACCAGATATAGGTAAAAATATTTCATTTAAAAATCATATTATGAATATAAATTATGAAAAAGATCAGTTTAATGTAAGTGGTAAAGGCTCTGTATTATTACAAAAGGAAGAAAGTAAAATTGATTACATATTTGAAAAAAATAAAGAACTAATAAATTTTAAAACTAATTTAGAAATTGGAAAAAACCCAATTAAACTAAGTTTTATTAACTATGATAAACAAAAGAAACTAGACTCAAATTTAAAATTAGAAATAATTTTAAAAGATCAAAAACAATTTTTAATTAGAGAGTTAGATTTTACTGAAAATAAAAACAAGTTTTCTGCAAGAAATATTTTACTAAATAAAGAATTTAAAATTGAAGATTTTGATAGAGTTAATCTTAATTACACTGACAGTGAAAAAAAAATCAATCAATTAGAACTTATAAGAAATAATAATTTGTATTTATTAAAAGGCATATCATTTAATGCCAATTCTTTAATTGAAAATCTACTAGATGATAAAAAACAAAAAAAAAATGAATTATTTAATAAAGATTTAGATTTAGATATCGATATAAAAAAAGTTTTTATTGATGATGAGTTTTTATTAAATAATCTTAGTGGAAAAATTCTATTTAAAAAAAACAATCTCCATAAAGCTAATTTGTCTGCTCAATTTTTAAACAATGAAAAATTTACATTTACAGTAAATACAAATGAGGAAGAAACTGTTACAACATTATATTCAGCCAAAGCAAAACCATTAGTTAAAAGATATAAGTTTATAAAAGGATATGAAGGGGGTTATTTAGATTTCTATTCTTCTAAAAAAAATAATATATCAAACTCAAAATTAAAAATTTATGATTTTAGTTTAAAGGAACTGCCGGCATTGACAAAATTATTAACACTAGCATCATTACAGGGTATTGCTGATCTTTTATCGGGCGAAGGTATTGGGTTTGATGAATTTGAAATGAACTTTCAAAATCAAGACAATTTAATGACAATAGATGAAATCTATGCAATCGGTCCTGCAATCTCAATATTGATGGATGGATATGTTGAAAAGAATAAATTAGTAAGTCTCAGAGGCACATTAGTTCCAGCCACAACAATTAATAAGGCAATTGGTACAATTCCTATACTTGGTAAAATTCTTGTTGGTAAACAAACTGGAGAGGGTGTATTTGGAGTGAGTTTCAAAATTAAAGGTCCTCCAAAAGACTTAGAAACTTCAGTCAACCCTATTAAAACTTTAACTCCAAGGTTTATTACTAGAACTCTAGAAAAAATAAAAAAATAAATTAATTACTTATTTCGATTTTAATGTGTCTTTTTTTACCGACTGATAATTTTAGATAGCCACCTTTAAAATATTTTTTATCTATAACTAATTTCTCATCAGTAATAATTTCATTATTTATTTTTATTCCACTTCCTTTAATTAATCTTCTTATTTCACTTTTTGAGCTTTCTAAATTAGACAGAACTACAATATCAATAATGGTTAAATTATTTTCTATCTGGGAACTATCAATATAAACTGTGGGTAAATTAGATCCTGAGGAATTTTCAGAAAAAGTTTCTTTTGCAATGTTTTCAGCATTATTAGCCTCATCTTTTCCATGGAGCATTTCAGTAGCTTTATTGGCTAATAAAATCTTTAATTCATTGATATTATTTTTTTCCAATTTTTTTATTTCTTCAACTTTTAAATCAGTAAATATATTTAAAAATTTTAATACATCTCTATCATCTGTATTTCTCCAAAATTGCCAATAATCGTAAGCTGATAAAAAATTTTTATCTAGCCATATAGCACCACTTTCTGTTTTTCCCATTTTTGCACCAGAAGCTAAAGTGATTAGTGGTGTAGTTAGGCCAAAAGCTTGATTGTTAGAATATCTTTTTATTAACTCAACACCATTCACAATATTCCCCCATTGATCTGATCCTCCTATTTGAAGAACACAGTTTTCTTTTTTATTTAATTCTAAAAAATCATAAGCTTGTAAAATCATATAGTTAAATTCCATATAACTTAATGATTGCTCTCTTTCTAATCTTGTTTTTACACTGTCAAAGGTGAGCATCTTATTAATTGTAAAATGCTTTCCAATATCCCTTAAAAAAGAAATATAATTAAGATCTTTTAACCAATTATAATTATTAACAAAAATTGGTTTTGTTTTCGGATTGGTGTTATCTAAAAAGTTTTTTAAAATTTTTTCGATATTTTTAATATTTTTTTCTATCTCTTCTTCACTTAAAATTTTCCTAGTTTTATCTTTTCCCGAGGGATCACCAATTCTTGTGGTACCACCACCCAAAAGAACAATGGGTTGGTGACCATGTTTTTGAAGCAATCTTAAACACATTATTTGTAAAAGACTACCGACATGCAAACTTTCAGCAGTACAATCAAATCCTATATATGCCTTGATACTTTCTTTATCTAACAAGCTTGAAAGTTCTTGTTCACTTGTGCATTGATAGAAAAAACCTCTATCTTTAAATTCTTTTAAAAATTTATTCATAAGTCTATAGTTTCACAATATACATATTTTAGTAAAAAAAAATAATAATGGAAAAAAAAGAATTTATTAGTATTGGCTTGATGAGTGGTACATCTATGGATGGAGTCGATGCCTCAATTATTAGATCAAATGGCACTGATGAATTAGTTAATATTTTAGATCGTTATTATGAATTTGATAAAGAAATTTATGAAAAATTAGTTAATTTAAGGAATTTAATTAATTTAAAAGAGGATTTAGACAAATATTCTAAAGAGATTGAGATTTTAGATAGAGAATTAACTTTATTTCATGGAAAGATAGTTAATCAAATAATCAAGGAAGTTCATATTAGAGTTAATCTAATAGGTTTTCATGGCCAAACAATTTATCACAACCCAAAAAATTTGATTTCAAGACAACTTGGAAATGGGAAACTTCTTTCTCAGCTAACAAAGACAGATGTGATTTATGATTTTAGACAAAATGATCTAAAACATGAGGGTCAGGGAGCTCCATTAACTCCAATTTTTCATAATTTAATTTCAGAGTTAATAGGCATTAAGTATAATATTAAAAACCCCATACATATTTTAAATATTGGAGGGATTTCAAATTTAACCCAAACAGTTCAGTCATCTGAAATTGACTTAGTTAAAGGTTTTGATATTGGACCAGGTAATTGTTTAATTGATGAATGGGTTAGAAATAATTCTTCTTATAGATATGATGAATTTGGCAATATTGGAAGATCAGGTTTTGTAAATGAACTTATTTTAAATCAGGCTATAGACAATTTTAAGATAAGTTCATATTCAAATTCTTTAGATATAAAAGATTTTAATACTTCCTTTGTAAGAGGATTGTCTTTAGAAGATGGATGCGCAACTTTAACAAAATTTACAGCATATCTAATTGCAAATGGAATTAAATATTGTCATCAACCTAGTAATCAAATTCAAGAAATTTATTTGATCTGTGGGGGTGGAAGAAAAAATAATTTTTTAATTGATTGTATTAAACAAGAACTATTTAATCAAAAAAATATTAAAATAGATATTATCGATAATTATAATTTTAATGGTGATTTCATAGAGTCACAAGCATTTGCTTATCTTGCAATAAGATCGTATCTAAATCTTCCAATTTCATTTCCTGGGACAACTGGATGCAAGAATAAAGTTACAGGTGGTGTTTTAGCTAAAAATTATTAGAGTTAATAAAGAGCAGTTTCTTTTTTTATATATGCATCTAAGCTTTTAACTAAAGAAGTTTCTGTCTTAGAAAAAAAATGATTTGCATCAGCAATTGCCTGAAAATCAACTTTTATTCCTTTTTGAGAGCTTAATCTTTTATTTAATTCATCAATGTATTCCACTGGAACTAATTCATCTTTTTTTCCATAAATCATTAATCCAGAAGTTGGACAAGGTGATAAAAATGAAAAATCATAAACATTTGGTTGAGGGGAAATTGCAATAAATCTATTTATCTCAGGTCTTCTCATTAATAATTGCATTGCAATCAAAGAACCAAATGAAAATCCAGATACCCAACATTGAGAATTGTCAAAATTTTCTCTCTCCAACCAATCCAAAGCAGCAGCAGCATCTGCTAATTCACCTTGACCATTATCAAATTCTCCATCACTTTTACCCACTCCTCTAAAATTAACTCTACAAACTGAAAAATCATTTTCCATAAAAGCATGAAAAGTTTCTACAACCACTTTGTTATTCATTGTACCGCCGTATTGTGGGTGTGGCTGAAGAACTAATGCAATCGGTGATGTATTCTTTTTACTTTTGTAGTATTTAGCTTCTAATCTTCCAGCAGGCCCTGGTATAAAGATTTCTAAAATTTTATTGTCCATAGATAGTTTGAAAATTTAAAGTGCGTATCTTTACCATATTTATTTTAAAAAATGGTAGTATTTTTTATAGTTTTATACTTGACTATTTCAGTCGGGTTTATATATACCCCTTACAAATTAATATAACTTTATGAAACTTACATCAAAAGGTCGATATGCTGTAATGGCATTAGTGGATTT
>Ga0181598_1001862_pt1 | contig 19990 bp, 11 predicted proteins | sample 041ome_4_FD_153295 | JGI IMG/M metagenome (GOLD analysis project Ga0181598, IMG submission 153295) | Coastal salt marsh microbial communities from the Groves Creek Marsh, Skidaway Island, Georgia - 041404US metaG (spades assembly) | ecosystem: Environmental > Aquatic > Marine > Intertidal zone >... | reverse complement strand
TCTTCGGGTTATCACCAAAAGTTCTCGCCCCAGGTAAAAAACCGTCGTGCTCCCCGAACGAACCTCTTCGGCGGACATCACGCGCGAAGACGCACGAATCGTCCCGCACAAGGCGAAAGAAAACTTTTTGGAAGGGTGTAAAACGATCACGGGGGAGCCGTGCGAAGGCTCGCCGGAGTGGGAGAAGGCTCAACGAGGAGGCAAAGTCGGAGGAGGAGAGAACTCCGCGTGAGATCGAGAGTTTTTTTACGAAAAAGGGCAGTTTCCCGGAAAAATCTTCACTTTTCACCCTCTCTCTTATTGAGGGGTGCTTCTAACACACACACGCACGCACGCGCTCGTTTTTGTTGTCAGAGAGTGTCTCTCCCTCTCTCTCTGTGTCTCTGTCTTTCATCTCGTCTTTTCGTCGTTTTCACAAAAATGACGACGACACAGAAGAGAAGAGGACGAGGAAATGATGGAAAATGTCGACGCTTCTTCGTTTCCTGGTGGTGTGTACTTCTTCTTCTTCTTCTTGGTGGTGGTGTCGCAGCCGAGGAGGAGAACGACGAGGAGGCGAAACAACGACGATCGAAACTGTACGCGTTGAAAGTGAAATCGATGTTCGAACACGCGTTCGAAGGGTACAAAACGTTCGCCTTCCCCGCGGACGAGTTAAAGCCAGTCTCAAAATCAAAGACGAACTCTTTGCAAGAGTTGGGCGCGAACGCGCAAGATCGGAAACATTTTAAGAAAGAGTACGATGGGTTAGCGATGAGTTTAATCGAGAGTTTGAGCACATTAGCGGTGATGGGGAATAGCACGAAGTTTACGAAAAGCATCGATTGGTTGTCGAAACATTGGCCGGAGCGGTTGGAGAGGAACTATAAGGACTTGCGGGTGAACGTGTTCGAGGCGAATATTAGAATTTTAGGCGGGCTTTTGTCCGGACACGTCTTAGCCGGTGGGAACGAAGGACTGAGAAAATGGAGCAAAGAAATGTACGGAGAAGCGTCGATGTCGGCGTCTTTTAATTCCGTGTGTTTCGGTAACGTCGGAGAGGAAGGGATGTATAAAAACGGCGAGAGGAGAGAGTACGACGGGTCGTTGTTACGAATGGCGAGGACGTTCGGTGAGATGCTTTTAAAATCGTTCGAGGAAGACGATGTGAATAAGGTGAATAGAAAGGTAAAGAAAACAAAGTTACCGTACGGATGGGTGAATTTAGAGCACGGGCCAGTGAGAGAAAAGCCAAACACGAACGTCGCGGCGATTGGGACGTTGGCGTTAGAGTTTGGGACGTTGAGTCGATTAACTGGAGATAAAAGGTTTGAAGAGAAGGCGAAAGAGGCAATGGTAGATGTATGGAGTCGCAGAAATGTCAGGACGAACTTGTTAGGGTCTATTATTAACGTTGAGACGGGTAAGTGGATCGATTCTGTCGGCGGTATTGGCGCGAACGGCGATTCGTTCCACGAATACGCGTTGAAAAGTTACCTCATGTTTGGCGACGAAGAATACCTGGAAATTTTCGTGCCAGCGTATAAAGCGGTGATGAGGTATTACCATAAATCAAGCGGATGGTTTACCGACGCCGAAATGAATACTGGGGACGATCGACATCATCAATTGACGGCGTTACAAAAATTCTGGCCGGGACTACAAGCCATGATTGGCGACGTCGATCGCGCTCGGTCTTCGCACACGTTAATGATGAACGTCTGGGTGAAATACGGCATGTCCCCGGAAAGATACATGATCGCTGATGACGTTTTACACTCGACTGAACGAGGGTACCATCTTCGACCGGAGTTATCGGAATCGACGTCGTTTTTGTATAAAGCGACGCAGGATAAGCGATACTTGAGAGACGGAAGGATTATCGTGGAAGATCTAATCAAGCACTCGAAAGTTCCGGGTGGGTTTACAAACGTCGACGACGCTCTGACGAAGGAAAAAGGCGATCACATGCCGTCATATTTTCTCAGTGAAACGTTGAAGTATTTGTACTTGTTGTTTACTGATTTTCAGTTTTTCAAAGTCGACGGGTGGAGCCGAGATAGTCAGACCCCGACGAGCAAAGAGATTGTGTTTACCACAGAAGGGCATCTGTTGCCGGCGTATCGAACGTGTCCGTACATACAAGACGAATCGAATAATGTGGAAAATGTGGTCGAGAAACGAGCTCGAGAAGTGGGCATTCGTTTGGGTTTCTTTGCGAAAACAAAAAAAGGAGGAGAGAATCTCGAGAAGAGAGCACCGGTAGAATCCGACGGGTGGGGAAAAGTAAATCAAATCGAACAAGGCGAAGACGATGCAACGCAAACCGTGTTAAAAACGCTGGCAAAAATTGCTGAAGCTAACAGCGCACGCGAAGAGAAACGCGTGAAGCAAAGAGAAGAGCGTAAATTAATGGGCGCTGAGGGAGAGTATGAGTGGTCGGATTGGGATGACGACGACGAAGATGAACAAGAAGGAGGAGAGAAAGGAGAAGGGCACGCAATTCCCGACGAACCCGAAGTTCGAATCATTGGATCAGACGACGATAGTAAATCGCCGGAAGAGCGCGAAAAAGCTCGAAAAATTCGCGACGCGATCTTGAATCACATAGAAGAGCAACAACGGGAGGTTCTAAAGAAACGAGAGGAGGAACAAAAGCTCTTAGAAGAACAACGATTGGAGCAAGAACAAAAAGCGCAAGAGAAAGAGGAGAAACGCAAACTGCAAACGGAAAAGCGACAGGAGCAGGAGCTTCGATTTCAGAGACAACAATTGCAGGAGCAGAAAGCAAAGTTGGAGATGGAGGAGTATCAAAAGAGCGTACCGTATTCGCATCAATTTTTGTACCGAGCGGATGTTCGCGAGAGGTTTAAGAAAACAAAAGGAACGGACTCGGCTTGTCACGTATTGGATGAGAACACGGACCACAGCTGCACGATGATACTAGAGTGCGGCGTCAATCCAACCTTGTGCTCGCAACGCGTCTGCGACTCGTCTCTTGGATCTTGTTGCGTGTAGAAGAAACTACACATTTTAGATTTTAGAACAGACTTTTAGTGCTTATAGATTTAAATAATAAAGATAGAGCGCTCGCGAATACATATTACTACTACTACTACTACTACTACTACTACCATTGCTACTACTAAATGAATCTTTCCATGAGAGCCTTCTCAATGGCCTCAAAATCTGCCGTCAATGCCACGTTCATCAGCGGTCTTTCCGTCCACGCGTTTTCAAACGACCAATTCTTTTCGCCTTCTTTGTCCATAATCACCATCCCTCTCGCGAACGATTCCGTCGCCACTCTTACTCTCGCCCTCGTCCACTCGAACATCTCCGGGTGTATCACCGTCATCACGCACACGCTGTCGTGTTGCAACACGCCTCTGAAATTCAACGATTTGATGTGATAATTCATATAAAATTGACTGGAGTTGAACAAAAACTGTCTCTCTTCATCCGTCAACGTCTCCCGACCTTTCACGTACTTCGTGTCTCTCATTTTGATCAAATTCTCTTCCGTCATCCTCACGTTCATCGTCACATCCAATCCAACCGCATAAATATCCACTCCGTGCGTCCCGTACAACTCATCCGCCGCCTCCGCGTCGGCGTACACGTTCGCCTCCGCCGCCGGATTGACGTTCCCGCTCACCGTATACGCGCCCCCTAGGTGCACCACCGAACGCAACATTTTCGGCAAATCCTCGTATTCTCGAAACGCGTTCACCACGTTCGTCGCCGTGGCTAAACATATGATCGTCACTTCTCCGGGATACGTTTTCGCCAAGTCGTACATTAATTTCGCGCTGCCTCCCGGGTACACCTCCACATCCTCCTTCGCCTCCAAAAGGTCCTCCTTATCCTTCTCGAAATCCCCGAACCCATCTTTCCCGTGCACAAAATCCGCGATGTGTTCCTTCTGTTTCCCATTCAATGCTTTCTTCGACCCTTCCGCGACGTACACGACGTCATCCTCGTCTCCCTTCTCATCCTCGCTTCCTTTTCGCGACCCGGACGACTTATATATCCTCAACAACTTTTTGCAATTCTCCGTCGCTTTTTCCGTTCTTACGTTCCCGAACGACGACGTCAACGCGAGCACTCGTAACTCCGGCGCGCACGATAAGGACATCAACACCGCAAACGCGTCGTCAATCCCCGGGTCGGTGTCGATGATCACTTTGATTGGACTCTTTCCTTGTTTTTTCGCGCGCGAGTCTGCTTTTGCCGGCGCGTTCGTCGTCATCTCGAGAGAGGCGTTTCTTGCCTTTTTATGGAGAAATTTGACCACGTTTGCCTCATAAAAGAGCGCTCTATTCGAGCTCTATTCTTGCACGCATCGGTCGTCCTCGCGCGAGCAAAACGCAGAAAATGAGAGGAGGAAAAGAGAAACTTTACTTTATTCTTCTTCTCCTCGTCTTTTTACTGCGCTTGAAGTCCTCCTTTTCCTCTCCTTTTCATTTTGGAGGGGACGTCCCGTACGTTTCGAATCTGGACTTTTTAACACCAAATGCGACGTCTACTTCGTCTTCATCTGTCCTCGCGGACGGGACTTTAACGCTCACGGGCGACCACGTGACGCCGTTTTTCAACGCGATCGAACCTCTCTCGCGAGCGAAACGGTTTAGTTTCTCCTGTTCGGTGTTTTTGTTCGACGACCGGGATAATTACGAGAACGGTGGGGCGTTGATTTCGAGGATGAGTTCTCCGGAGCATCCGGCGTTTGCGCTGACCATCGAACCGCCGTCATCATCATCAATTTCTGGAAAGGAAGGAGAAGACGAGGACGGGTCGAGAAGTTATGACGACGACGGGGTAAACGTTGCAGAGAAAGGGTCCGCGGTGTCGTTCGCGATGACGTTTCGGAAGACGCACGCGGTTCGCAAAGCGACTTCGTCTTCGTCGCCGGGCGAAGTGGTGGCGAGTTTCACGGTGAGCGGAAAGTCGAGGAGAAGATTGGTAGCGAATAGATGGCACCACGTGGCGTTAGTCGTCGGCGAAGACACGGTCGCGTTTTATTTAGATGGTTTCGTGGACGTGGAGTATAGGTTGCCGCCGAATGCAGGGTCGACGCAGAGAGGCGGGTTGTTTTTGTCGCCGCACGCGACGAATTCGAACTCCTTAGACGACGCTTTGTCAATTGGTGGGGAGAGCAGAGGAAGACGAAGGAGGAGGATGTCGACGTTGAAAGCGAGATTTGAACCGCCGAGTGGTTTGAAAGGGTTAGTGCACGGACCTAGATTAAGGATGGTGTTTGACGAGGACGAGGGCGAGGACGAAGAGGCGAGCGCCGAGGAGTGCGACTGCTACCACGAGGAGGAGGAGAAGGAGGAGGAGGAGGAGGAGGAGGATGTCGAAGAGCAACGTTGCGACAGCAAAATAACAGAACCACAGACTTGTTACAGCGGTGACGACATCCCCCGCACCCGTCGAGGCGACAGAAAACAACACCAATCCCAAACGCGAATCGACGATCCAACTGCGTGGTATTACGAAGCGCAGTGGTCCAAATACGAAGCCAGACGCGTAGGATCGGGCGGCGCGGGAAATGAAGATCCGGACAATCTCTTTCTTTCTGGAAAAGTAGAAACGTCCGGGTTCGAGAGAGAAGCCATATTAGAATCTCGCAACTTGGAAATTTTAGAGATGATGTCGTTCGATCCAGAACCGATTCCACACGACGGGAGCGGAAATACCGAGGCGACGACGAGCACCCAACAAGAGGAGATGAAAGCGCTAAGAAGTGAAAGCGAGGAAGAAAAACCAGCGAACCCGGGAGTGTTGGGAGGAAAAAGCGACAAGAACGTTGAGAACGCCGAGACAGAAGCGACGGATGGAGATGATGTGACTTCGTCGTCCGAAGACGCCGCTGCCACGCTCGCGGCGACTTCGGTCTCGAGAGACCGCGAAGAGTATTTCAACTCGCTCAATACGAAAAAGAAATACGCCGAAGCAACTCGAAAGCTCGCGGACGAAAAACTCGCGCTCGCCTTGTCCAATTCTTGGAAACGGCAAGAGGAGATAAAGGTCATCAACAGGAATAAGTTATTGCGAGAAGCGTTAGATCTGTACCGATTAGCCGCCGCCGCTGGAAGCGACAAAGCGCGCAGAGCTGCGGCTACGTTGCTTTCGCATGAGTACGTCTACCGCGCCGGCGGTGGATTCGTATACAAAGGCCAGAATCCAATCGATACTAACAAGCTTAACGAAGTCACCTCTCGGGAGGAAAGCTCGTCTCGAGCGGCGTATCACAGATTACGAGGCGCGTACTTAGGTGACCCCGCGATGCGTCTATCTGTTGCCGTGGACGCCATGCGACGGAAAACCTGGGGTGAGAAATCATGTTTATTCGCTTCGCAATACCTGTTCCTCGCCGCCACGAAAGCGTACGAAGATTACAACAAACCATCCGGGCAAGTACGCATTGAAAAACAGCGATTGCACGATCGTTTGAAAGTAAATTTCGACCCACACGCCGCCGACGACGTAGTCGTCGCAGTGGACAGCGATATCGGGGCAGCCAACACGGCTGGTGTCGATCGACCGGACGAAAGGGCGTTATGGCTCATGAACAACGCGCAAGGCGGCGACGCGAACGCGATGGTACATTTGGCCAACGCGCATTATTGGGGGCATCGAGGTTTAGTGAGAAACTACGAAGCGGCGGCAAACATGTACCAGCAAGCGCACAACGCCGGGAACGTTCAAGGTACCGTTGGTCTTGCGAAATTAATGTTGAAAGGGGAAGGCGTTGGTAAAAATTTAACCCAAGCGATGGAGCTGTACGAGGAGGCTGCGGAAAAAGGTATCGCGGATGCGTACAACGGATTAGGATTTGCCGCATTTTACGGCTCAGAGGGTGAATTTGAAGCAAATAAAACGCTCGCTTTAACGTACTTTCGAAAAGCAGCCGCACTTGGCTCACCTGATGGCATGGTTAACGCCGGGTTAATGTTTCGAGGCGGTATTGGCGTCGAAGGCAACAAACCGAACACGTCGCTCGCGTATACATACTTCCGTCGATGTGCGGACATGTTCCCTGAACACATCTCGTGTCAATACAATGCCGGGTCTCTGGAATTGAGCGATGTCACTAATCACAATCACCGGTTGGATCCTGAGGCAGGTCAAAGCGACTCTCGGTGCATGATGGCTGCCCGAAGATTGCGAAAAGTTGCCGAAACGAGTGCTTTTAATCAAATCGCGGAATCCGCTTTGAAAAGTTTTCAAGCGGGGAATTTTAGCGAGGCTCGATTCAAGTACGACGTCGCCAGCGATTACGGCGTCTCGTCTTCCACGCATAATTCAGTTTGGTTGTATGAAAAAGCGTTCCAGAAATCGAATAAAGAGAGCAAGCCGAACGCACTCGCCAATAAAATGCTCTTTGGTGGCGAAAGGAGAAGTCCTCGCGTCCCTCCGTTTGTGGCAAACTATCTGAAGCAAGCGTCCAAGAACAAAATAATGCGTGCAACGGGTGGGTTCATAGGCAGTCATGAACGTCTGCGGAGAGAATTCATCGCGGCGGCGAGGAAGCTAGCGCACGATCCATCGGCGACGACGAACGAACGAACGTGGGCGCACTTGAAATTAGGCGACGCGATGTACGAGTACTCCGCGGGGGAGCATCGAGATTTGGCGAAATTGGCGTACGATGAAGCCATCGATACGTGGAAAAGAGCGATGCAATATAGAAAGAAGAGGCGATTTATAAACGGAGACGGTGACGTGGAAGAGGAAACACAAACGAGAACTCCGAGGAGAATGTCAAAGCGTCAGTCGCGTTTGAGGCAAAAGAGCAGCGCTTTGATGAAACGTTTTTATAACGCGTTCCTTACGCAACAAGAGCAAGAGCATCAACCAGAAGAAGAACAACATCAGAACGGTATCGAAGACGAAGCGAAACTCGAAACGTACGAGAAAAAAGAACGCGAATGGACGCGCGAAGAGCGCGAACGGAAAGAACTCGAACGCGGTCGCCCGGATCGCGGACACGACGACGAAGACGAACTCGACCAAGAGGCTTTGCATGCCGGGGCGCTCGTCGCCAACGCTTTATACAATTCCGCGTGGCTCGTGCTCGAAGAGAGCATCTCGAGCGGCGATGGGAAAAAAGTGGACGAATCGCTCTCCTTAGTATCGGAAATGCTTTTCGATGCCATCGAGATTGGCGGTTGGCGAGCGTTCATAGGAGCTACGCCGCCTTTAGTCGCCGTCGAAGCCGCGAAAATCTACCGAGCGACCAAAAAAATCATTCAGCACGTATAGATAGTAATAGTCAATGTAATATATATATTGGTAGATTAGCATTAAGGCAATAATGTACGCTCAAATCAATACTGTCCGGGAACGTTGTTATCGAACTCGCCCGTGAACAACTCGTCGCCGGTTTTCAAATCTCTCCCAAACGGATCCCACGTCTTCTCCTTAATCAACGCGTTCCTAATGCTTTGCGTGTACCTCTGATCCTCAAACCCTTCTCTCCCATCACGCCTCAACGAATCCCTAATCGGTTGCATCTTCTCTTGCTCCCTTCTCATCTGCTTCCCATCGATCGTCAACCCGGCTTCCAAATCGGCGCTAAACGCGTCGTTCACGTCGGGCATCAAATACGCCACGCAGTCCTGTTTCCCTTGTAACTCCGCGTGCGCTTTCTTCTGCTTCTCCTTCAGCGCGCCCCATCTACCTTTATCGTCCATGCTCACTTTCGGTAACCGCGCGTCCGCTTCTTGCCGTTTAAAATACGCTTCTCTCAACATGTGCAGCGCTAAATCTCGCGAGCACTGATTCTTTTGGTCATTCACCCCCGCGAAGCGGTTCCCCGTCAAATCGCTCGTGTACACTTTCGTTATCCCGTCGCTAAACTTGCTCGCGCCTCTTTCCTTCAAAACCGGAGAAGAAGGTGTAAACGCGATCGCCCCGATCGATAACACCACAATCGTGTACAACGCCAAGAGAGCGACGTTTCGAATCGTTTGAGAGTTGTTCGAATACGCGTCGAACATCAGATTATGGAAATCCGTCCCGTTCATTCCGGAATTGTTTTTGATGCGTTCTTCCTCTTCCTCTCGGAGAGACGACGCAGGTTTGCGCCCTTGGTACGCTTCCGCTATCGCCATGATGAAAACAAATAGTGCGTTTTTTGTTAAAACCCTTGGTCTTCTTCTTCTTCTTCTTCGTCGTCGTCGTCTTTTTTGTGCGCGTGTAAGTTGTGTGCGGAGGACGTATATGTAACACAAAATTTGTGGCGTTTCAACACAAACAGACGGAGAGAGATTTTAGGCAAAAAATGACGATCGTTTTTGAGGAAAAAAAAAAGACAAAATTTCTCGTTTTCACTCTTCTCTCCCCCTTTTGAATACTTTTTACATATCGTCGTAATAAAAACACTCCTTCCTCTGCGTCAAAAAGCAGTCTTCTCTCTCTCTCTCTCTTGAATAACCACACAAACTTTCTTTCCGCGGCGATTTGTGTGTGTGTCTGTGAAAGAGAGACTTTGTTGCGTCGCGTTCGATATATAAACGCGCGTTTATATTTATATAAAGAAGAAGACTTTAAGAAAAAGACTCTAATAGTAGGAGTGAGAAGCGCGAAAAACAAATCGAAAATCAAAAATGAACGTCGACCGAGAAGAACCTCCTCGGCAACCTTTTGCAGCGGCGAGGATGCAAGCGGCAAAACAGGATGGCGGGGCATTCGTTCCGACGTTAAACGGCGGGTCGTTTGCGTCCACGCGCGTCCCGGTCGTGCCGTCGTTAAACGCGCGAGCGATTGGAGATTTGGTGAAAAACTGGAATCTGAACGCCCTCGCTCCGAGCGGCGTCAACGCTGGATCCGCGACGGCGATGAACAACGCGAAGAGACAAAAAAGCAATGGGGGTGGCGCGACGCAACAACAACAACGAGGGATGCACGCGATGGTGAAAGTTATCGACGGTGAGTCGATGTTGGTGAACAGGTGTTTGAACGAACGCGGGCACGTGAAAACGTCGAACGAGGTGAACGTGGCGTTGATTTTGAAAGAGTTGCCGGCGCACGTGCAAGCGCTTTTGATGGCGAACGACGAGGAGGAGGCGAAGGAATGGCAACGGAGGACGATGTCGGTTGTGAGCGACTTGGAGAGGGAGGAGGAAGAGGAGAACGCGTTCGGTTTTGGAGAATATTTGATGAATAGTTTGGACGTTTTGAAGAGAGTCGTTTCGCTTCGGTCGTTGAGGAGCGTGAAGCATTATTTCGAGAAGATCGGGTACGATCCGACGCCGGCGGTTTTGAACGCGGTTTTGTGCGTGTTGAGGAGAATATCGATGATGGATACCAATTTTTTTTCAGAGAATAACGACAACGACAAAGACTCTAGTAATACTAGTCTCGAGTTGAAGTGTGGGATTATGAAGACGTGCGTTGACATCGTGACCGGAATGTGGGAACAGGATTTGGTCAAATGCGCGGCGGAGTTGGCCACGTATCCGGTTCCAACGACGATAGCGCAAAAAGAAAACAACAGAAATGGAAAAGAAACTTTTCACGAGGAAAATATGCTGATGGCGTTTTACGATGCGGCGTATGCGATGACGAGAGAAGTGTACGCGACCATCGACGACGAGAAGCGGAACATCAGCGAGACGGAGGAGTTTCGCGCATTTTTAGATACGTTTGCATCGTTTGCGTTTAGCACGGAGATTGTGGAGTACGCGCATCATTCTGGTGGGAAATTGGAAACGATGAGAATGGTTCGATTGGCGTTAGCGTTGCTACAATACGCGTCGAAGGAAAATAGCAACCTTGGCGACACCGAACTTTGGACGAGATTGTGGTACACCGCCAAAGGCGCGCAGTGTTTGAGAACGATTTGTACCGCAGATGTAGATAACGAAAGCGGAGAGACTTTGTACGACAAGTATTTGCACGATGTGGCGTTAGAAACATCAAACGATGTCGAGAAAGCAGCCAATGTAGTCGCTCGCGATTGCTTAAAACTCGCCACGGAGTGCGCGGCGTTAGCGTTTGCGCAAGCGTTGGACGCGGTGTATCCGAAATACAACGCGCCTGCATTTTTTGGAAGCTTCGGTATGAATGGGAACGGCGATTCGAAGAGATGGCGAGTGTTTGCGACTTTAGCGAGGTGTTGCGAAGTGCTTTGCGAAGACTCCGAGGTTAGAGATGCGGTTATATCCGCGCTCATCGTTCCGTTGGCAAAGTTTATGTCGAACGTCGTTCGCGGACGAAGCGGCGACGGGAGCAAGAAGATATTCCCGAAACCAGCGGGTACGTTCTTCGTCATATTCGAGGAGGTGCGCATTCGAGGAGGCACGCAAAAAGCGACCGAAACGGTAAAACTGGCGTGGATGTTCATCTACGGAACGATCGCATCCGCGCAAGCCGCACCTTTCATGAAATCCAAATCCTTTGGCAAAGAGTTCGCTCTCCTGCTGAAAGACGCCTCCTCCGAAAATCCCGACATTCACGGCGGCGCACACACCGCCGAACACGTGCGCGATTTACTGAGCGAGTTGCACGATAACGTAAAATCTTTAGTCGGCGCTGAAAACTCCAAGTTATTCGAAACCTTCTTGGCGGAGTTGTAGTAAAAGTATGATGTTTGATATCATCGCTAAGTAGTATGCGCTAAGCGTCTCATCTCAAATCGACTATCGGTCTATTCTTCAACCTCCCAAAGGTATCTCTCTTAAAGTTCGGTCCGAACAAATACGCGTACGTGCACCCTCCAACTAACCCGCCGAAATGTGCCCAGTTATCGACTCTCGCGCTCGTCGCGCCATACACCGCGTTAATCATTAAGCTCGTCCCTAACGCGTTCAACTGTTCCTCCGCGCCGCTCCCTAACACGTCTTTGTGTCTGTACAAATACACGGCGAACGCTCCGGCTAAGCCAAAGATCGCCCCGCTCGCTCCGACGGCTGGATATTTGCTCATCTTATAGCTCGCGATGTTCCCGCTCAGTGCGCTCAGAGTGAACGCGGCGTACGTGTGCGTTTTGCCGAATATCCGTTCCACCGCGCTTCCGATGGCGTTTACGCTGTACATATTGACGAAGAGGTGGACCAACCCGCCGTGTAAAAACGCAGACGTGACGAGTCTGTAATACTGCCCGTTCGAGACGTTTTCGTTGACTTTCGCGAACGCCGCGGTCGCTTTTTGTCGCGTTAAGAGTTGCAACGAGTACCCCGCGAGTAACGAGAGGAGAAGCGCGTCCGTGGCCTTACGTTTCGGGTCGTTCGTGAACGGTTCGTTCTTCGAGTTGTTGTTTCCGTTTCCGTCGTCGTTTCCAACGATGCCGACGGCGTTGGTGTGCCTCTCGCGCCGAATGGAATTCCGAGCAGCGCCTTTTCCTCCTCTTTCTCCTCCTTTTCTTCTTCGACCGCGAGACGACGAGAAACCGATGGAGAGAAACGTCGTCGTCGCGCGCAAGGTAAACGTCCCCACATTGTGCGGAAATCGCGCACCTTTGGTCGTCGTCGCATTCGTCGACACGAAAGGTCGCATGGTTTGTGCAACTTCTAACTGTGCGGGCGAATTGGATAAAAAAGATATTCTCTCTGATGGAATCCATTTGTTGTCGCGTGCGCTTCACGACTCGCGGAACAACGTGATACCGCACAAAATGTTTGCGACGAGGACGGTTCCATCGTCCTCTCTTTGGTGTCGCGCCTCGTCTTCTTCATCGCAAAATCGTCGTTTTCATCTTCGACGCGAGATGACGACGACGACGATGATGCGCGAGCAGCGACCACGCGTTGTCCGTACGACTCAAGCGTCGAACGATGAAGACGCGTCGTCGTCGTCATCGATAAAAACGACTTCAAATCCAGCGTTGAAAGCGGCGTGGTTCGCGTCGGAACAGTTCGGGAAAGCGATTGGTGGTGGTAAGAGTAACTCTTCCGCGACTGTTCTTGAGAAGCAGGAAGAGAACGTGATGACGACGAGAGCGGAGACGATCGATTTGTTGGCGAAAGATTACGAGAAAAATTACTTCATAGGAGGCGAAAGCGAGATGAAAGCGTACTCGAGTTCGTGCGTTTTCGCGGACCCGTTCGTCTCGTTTACCGGGTTAGATCGATTTAAACAAAACGTTGGGAACTTAGGGACGTCTTTACGAGACGTGGAGTGTAAGGTGTTGAAAACGGTGGATAACGGGGTTGGGGGTGTTATTTTCTATTGGAAGTTTTCGGCGGTGGTTGACGCTTTGCCATGGCGACCGAAGTTAGCCGCGAGCGGGAACACGACGCACGTTTTAGACGATGCAAATAAAGTGGTGAAACACATCGAAGCGTGGGACGTGGACCCGTGGGTGGTTCTGAAGAAACTGTTAGTGCCGGCGTCGAAGTTACCGGAGAATAAGTGGGAGCTCGGGATGCTGGCGGTATCGCAGCGAGATGGCTTTGGCGCGTTGCAAGCTATTTCAGAACCCGGGGTGAAACTGTTTGCGGCGTTATTCGTCTTAGAAAAGTTACCCGGGGTAAACTTAGGTGGGTTTGAGGCGTTTACGTCGTTGATGCTTGTGGCAACGGCGGTTACGGAATTTTGGGCGCTGCTCATTTCTTTCGGTGTCGTGAAGAAGTAATATATTTCTGCGTTTGTTTTGCTCGCGTTCATTTTTAGTTGCTATCTATACATTATGTTATTAAAAAGTGTTGTGTGTCTGTGCGAAAGGAAGTTATTTTTTTCGAAGCTTTTTGCGCGTACCGGCGCCAGTCGTTTCCGCTTTTCTCTTCTCCGCTTTCTTCGGTTTCGCTTTTTCTTTTTCCGCTTTTCCGCCTTTCTCTTCAGTATCTCTAAATCCAATATTTAAACCGCCCGTTTTCTGCCCGGGTGGTTTTCTATCCGCAATGGTTTGCTGCTTCATGCTCGCTCCCGCCGCTGGAAATCCATCCATGTTACTAAAACCTCCTCTATCTGCCGTCGTCGGCGTCTGCGGAACGTTCGCTCCGAGCGCCGGCCCCGAAGCCGTCGCCGGAGGTAGCTGAATCGCAACCGCTTTACCCGCCTGCACTAACTTCTCGTGCGCAGAGGCTATCTGCTTTCTCAAAGTCAAATACACGCCGCACTGCTTTCTCAAACGCAACCAACCAGCCACGGCAGCTTTGGTTCCATTTCTTGGTTCCGGACATCCCAATTCCTCCACCGATTGGTCCAACCGTTTGGCGTACCTCGGTCCTAAACCTGAATTCGGCGCATCTCTCCCTGCAATTTCCGCCGCTACTTCCACCGCCCTCTGCGATCTCGGGTACACTCCCGGCTGCACGTCGTCTCGACTCGTTTGCGTCGTCGTGCACGGCACGCCGTGGTGCGGCATGTCGCTTTCGAAATCCTTTCTGATCTCCTCAATCTTCGCCCGCTTCTCGTGCGCGGCAAACCTATTCGGTGCGAACACCGCTTGCTGTCGTTGCAACAACGCGTGCGTCTCAGCTCGTCTATCGGACTCAATCTTCTTCACCTGCGCCAATATATCCGCCTCCTCCTTGTGCGCCACGTTCGTCCTCGCCAACAACGTCTCCAACGCTTCTTTCCTCATTAACTCGTGTTGCGGATCAAACGGCGTCTTACAAATCAAATTCGCCTCCGCTTCTTCCTTATTCGACGCCCGCGCTCTCACCAGCGCTCTGCACACTTCATAATATCGAGTCTTCATATCCTCGATGCTTCTCTCGCACGGACTCGCCGTGCTCGACCATCGATCTTTAGCTACTATGAACCGTAAATCAAACCTTCGTAACATCTCAAACAAATATTCCGTCTCTTCTTTCGACCAAGGTTTGAACGCCAGTCGGTCGTCATTCATTAAACTCTCCTTGTTTTCTTGATTCTCGTCGTTTTCGTTCGTATCATTCTCGGAAGGTTTCTCCGCTTTCGTTTCCTTCGAATCTAAATTCGCGATCCATCTCTCGTACTCTCGCTCCGTAAACTCCGGCACTTCCACTTTCTTGTTATACTTTGCAAACGCGTAATCGCCTCCGATATCCACGCCGTACCCGGTCGCTTCTAAACCAGTCCCTGGTAAAAGTTTCCCACCGGTACCCGCCGCACCATCTTTCCCCCCCGTCGCCGCCGCCGCGCCGATATTCTTCTTCACCCAGTGCTTCAACATCAACCCATCGGTCCGGGCAGAATTCCGAAACGGCTGCCACGACCACGAGACTTTCCTCGCGGAAACTTTCCTTTTCGTTTTCAAGCCGGCGTGCGTGGGGACTAGCGGTACCAACGCGTCCACCATTCCTCCTCCATTCGCTTTATCTTCTCCTCCTCCTTGCGCATGAAGACCTTGCATTCCGCCCTGAGAATGGCTCGATTGGTTTCCCCGAACGATTTGCCACACCTCTCGGCTCATGCCTTTCGGTTTGACCTCTTTCTTCGATTTCTTCGTTCCTAAACCACTCGCGTTAGCGTTTGGGTTCTCCCGCGGGATCCCGAGCATGTCTTTGAAGTCCGACATTATTATTCTGATGTGTGTGTGTGTGAGAAGAAGTGCGTGTTGATCTGCCGCAATTCGATTTGCCCTAGAGAGAGAATTGGACATTTTGAACTCAATTTGTCCTCATTTTTAAAAGGTAAACAGAGCTTTTCGAAGCGATTAAGAGCAATGGAAGGCGCGATGACGTACCTGGAGAAGTACGCGGACGGTGAGTGTTGGTGACTTTTATTAGTTTTTTTGTATTTAGGAAGAGGAGTGTGCACCACGTTTGCATCCTCTCTCTCTCTCTCTCTCTTTGCGAATTGGACATCAGTTCTCTCGATCCATTTCTCTCTCACTCACACAAACACACACCCTCTCTCTCTCTCTCTATCTCTCTCTCTCTCTTTACCGAAAACAGTCAATCAAGACGTCCCCGCGGAATTCCAGCGCATACTGAACACCATGGCCGATTTGGACCACCGAGTCTCGAAAACTCGAGACGCCATTCAAGAAAAAGTAAACGAGTGCTTAGAGCTCCCTGGGTTACACTCGCGAGGCCTCTCGAAAGATAACGAGACGAAGATTTTAAAACTGAGGAAAGATATCGACGAGTCGCACGAGCACGTGGAAATGTTATCGAAAGAGAAGATACGATTAGCGACGTTAGCGCTGGAGATTTTAGAGAAGAACGTGATGGTACAACTCGACGAGGACTTGGAGCGATATCGGGAGGAGTTGAAAGCGAACCAGGAATTCGGCGAGGAGGAAAAGTTTAAGAGTAGCAATAAAGCGATGGATATGGATATCGGGACGCCTACGAGAGGACCGAGCAGACAAGGTTCGAGAATGGGTGGTGGTGGGAACAATTCGAACGAAAATTTACCGGGATTAGGAAACGAACAACCAGCAGGAGGACAGAAGAAAAATTTACAGATTGGCGATTTGGTCGCCGCGAACATCGGCGAGTTGAACATTGGCCCAGGTGCGCACGAGTGGATCGTAGGAACCGTGTTTCGATACATTCCCGCGACGGACGAATACGACATCGTCGATGCCGACGACGACACGAACAAAAATAACCCGAACAACAAGAACATCGCCAGAGGAAATAAAAAAGGAGGCACGAAAAACATGAAGAAAACTGGAGGCAAAGAATCGAAAGAAACCACCTACCGGTTATCCGCGAAAGCGTGCGTCATCGCGCTCCCGAAAACCGCAAATCCGTCGCACGGCGCTACAAATTTCGACGACGGCGCGTACGTCTTAGCAGTCTACCCTCAAACGACCACTTTTTATAAAGCCAAAGTCGTTCGCAGCGCGTCTCGCATACCGCCGAGCGGCGACTACGGCGAGTTTTTGTTAGAATTCGAGGACGACGGCGACGTGCCGAGAAGGGCGGTGCCGTTCAGGCACGTCGTCGAGTGCCCGAAGACCATGTAGCTGAACCGTTATGTTTTTATTAATATCGCGTACGTAGTATTGCTATTCATTCCCCGCGAGTACTAGTTCGTATTAATAGAGTGAGCTGCGAACAACGTTTCCCTCTCCCCTCCTCTGAACTAAAAAAGTACAAAAAAGAGGAGATCGTTTTTATCAGACACAACGACGCTTTCTTGCGCTCGCAGTCCCAACGCGAAATTTGAACCAAGCAAAATAGTCAAACGTGGCCAACTCAGCAGTAATTCTTTCGTTTCCCCTGCGTCAGAAAAAAACGCGCGGGAAACTCTCAAAAGTTTTTGAGAGCACAACACACAGACACACACGTTACGTAAAAAGTCTCAAAGCTCGCGCGAGAGATATTTCTTCGTCGTAAAGCGCGCGCAGAAGCGCGCGCAATTTGTCGCGCGTGCGGGAAAAAGCCGCGATTCGATTCGTCGCTTCCCGAGAACGAGCGATTGGTTTAAACCGTTTGAACTCGATTTGAAACGAACCGCCAAAACTTTAGAGAAAAGAAAATGGCGAATCAAAGGTACGCGCGATCGTTTTTCACGCGAGCACGTCCTCTATTCGAGTCGAGGAAAAGTCGTCGCGTTTGTTTCGACCGCTTTTAGGCGCGGATCTGCACTCTGCGCGCGCTTAGTCGTCAATCTTAAATCTTCAAACGGAGAGAAAAGAGTTCGTTAGGACGTCGACGACCGAGGCACCTTTTTTCTTCATTCCGACGGTTCGATTTTGACCTCGTTTTTGCTCAGAAAATTCTCTTAAAATACTCCTTTTTTGCACCAAAAGACTGACTTGTTTTTCTACACAGCAGAGACGATCATCTCGCGAATCCGATGGCGATGATGATGATGGCGGGACCGGACGCGAACAATGCTACTACCGCCGCCGCCGGGACGAATAATGATATCAACTTGGTGAGACCGACGGCGTCGAATACGACGACGTACGCGAACGCGGGGGCGTACGGCGGTCAAATGCCGGGGCCGAATAACTACTTCGGGAACCCGTTTTTTATGTCGCAGATGTGGAATAACGCGGCCGCGATGATGAATATGAATGCGGCGGCGGCGGCGGCGGCGGCAACCGGGAACTTTCCGGCGATGATGGGAGCGATGCCGCAACAACTCCAAGGACAACCGCAGCCGATAACGGCGGCGGCGGCGACCGGCTCGGCAAAGAAGAATTCGACGACGAGGCTTCGAGACATGACGAAACAAGCGAAGAGTCGTTCGGATAACTCCGAAGCGACGAGTCATAAAGAGTCTCCGCTTTCCGACGACGAGGTTGAACATCCTCAGAAGGAGAGACGGCGGCACAAACAGGAAGAGGAAGAAGGAGAAGAACAAGACGCGAAAGATCATCAACCGCAACTGGCAAAACCAGTCGTGGACGATTCGTTACCAGAACCGTGTGCGAACAAGACGTGTGCATTTTGTAGGACGCAGAAAACGCCACTGTGGCGGAACGGTCCTTTTGGTCCGAAGACGTTGTGTAACGCGTGCGGCGTGAAGTTCAAACTCGGAAAGTTAGCCGGCGACGAGGATGGTCACGTGGTGAGTGTTATCGTACCGAGACAAAAGCGGCGGAAGAACGGGTCGGCTGGGACGGCGAGTCATGCCGCGGCCACGGCGGCGGCGCAAAACGCGGCAACTTCTTCGGAGGCGGTTGGCGCATCGAATACTGCGACTGCGATGACGAGCAGCAACAACGCCACCGCCTCCGCGACGGCTCGATTTGCGGCAGTCACGGCGGCAAACGCGGCGAGAGCTGGGTTTTCCAACGCACCGTTGAAAGTTCGTCACACCGTTCACACGAAAAAAAGCGTCGAGCCAAAAGTGAGAGGTATCGTCGGCGGATGGCGTCCGGAAATGGGTGGTCCGATGCGAGTGTCTTCTCCTTTCGTCGTGGCGGATTACGACGGCGCCGTTTTACTAATGGTCTTAGCCGGCGAAAACGACAAAACAGCTACTACTACTACTACTACTACCGTGAGTAATACGTAGTGATTCCGTTTGTCTGTGTTATTTGTGTACAATAAAAGTTAAATCAGAAGAAGAAAAGTTTTGGGAAGAGTGTACGTTTTATATTTTGTTTATTAAAAAAAAGTCGTCTTCGAAGATGCGTGTAAAAGAAGAAGAAGCCACGAAGAAGTGTGTGTATATAATATGTATATGAGCTTTCAAAAGCAGCATCAGACGAGAGACGCGATTGTGTTTTTAAATATATCAACCTTTTAATATTAGTGTTTGTTTGTAAAAAAGAGTGAAGTAACCGCGAGAAGTTGCGGTGCTTTCGTAAAGATTTATATTATTATCATTCATCCTTCGTGTTGTCTCAATGCAAACCCATAAAGTGATCCATGGCGACGCTCAGCGCCGCCATGGTTCCGCACCCAATACACGCCGCCTTCGGTCCAGCCCTAGCGGCCATGGTCCCTCCGGTAAAACACCCCGCGTACGCGCTGTTGTAAATATCGTGCCTCGCTCTCGTCTGTTCGACGACGCACTCGCTCCCGGCGTACAGCGCGCCAAACGCCGCGAAGCCTTTCGCGTACGACCACGACTTCGACGCCGTGCTCCTCGCCGTTTGTTTCAAAGTCTCCGCGATTGACACTTTCTTCTGCGTCATCGTGTGATCCGGCGCTTCAAACGCCCCGAAAAATATCCCCATCGCGATTCCTAAAACCCCCCCCATAACTCCCGACAACGCCGTCTTCACCACGCAATTGTTCATCACGTCCCCTTGCATTTGCTCTTCCGCGGTTGGAATCTGTATCGGTGTGTACGTTTTCGCCGCTTTTTCTTTCTTTTTCTTCTTTTTCGTCTCTTCCTCGATGTCCTCTTTCGGTTTTTTCAGCAGATAATCCGCCGCATCTTTCAGCCTTTCGATGTTGTTATTGTTGTTGTTCTCCTCCCCGTCGTCCTTTCTTGTTTCGATGGATACATTGGACGACGATGTGCTCGCCTTATTCGCTTCTTCTTCCATTCGCGCCGTTTTATAAAACGCGCTCGAAAATTCCCTCAAAAAGTAAAACTTCTTCTCGTTTTCTTCTTCGTCTGTTCCTCCCATCGTGGTCTCTCTCTCTCTCTGTCTTACTTACGCGCAAAGCGTAAAGTGTGTGTGTGTGTGTGTGTGTGTGTCCAAAAAAGAATG
>Ga0181598_1001842_pt1 | contig 20095 bp, 8 predicted proteins | sample 041ome_4_FD_153295 | JGI IMG/M metagenome (GOLD analysis project Ga0181598, IMG submission 153295) | Coastal salt marsh microbial communities from the Groves Creek Marsh, Skidaway Island, Georgia - 041404US metaG (spades assembly) | ecosystem: Environmental > Aquatic > Marine > Intertidal zone >... | reverse complement strand
CTCTTACTCTTTTTACTCTCTCTCTCTCTCTCTCTCTCTCGTTCTCATCTATATTTTACATTCTTTTTTGCTTCGCGTCCATGAGATATTCTTGCGGGATATTCTCCAACGGTGCCGTCTCCAATAAATAATCGAGAACTTGAATCTGCATTTGCTTCGCAGTCGACCCGTCGGACGCGTTCTTCATCGCCTCGGCGATATCCTCTTCCTGAAACCCCCACTTGGCGAGCGTTTTCGTCGCCTTTGCCTTCGCCTCCTCTGGCGTTTCGTTCTTCACTGGTTTCGGTTTCGGTTTCGGTTTCGGTTTCGGCGTAGATTGTACTTTCGGCGCCGGCGGAGGCGGTGGTGCTCGTCTCGCCGGTGGGTTATTCGGTTTCGTTGGTTTCGGCTTACTCTCTACGCTTCCCATCGTCGATTGCGCCGACGCCGCCGGAGCGCTCGCGTTCACGTACTCTTCCTCGACTTCCTCCTCCTCCTCGTCCTCCCAATACTCCTCCTCTTCCTCTTCCTCCCAGTTCTCCTCCTCGTATTTCACGTAATTCTGCGCCCTTCTCTGTTTCCTCTCCTCCGCCAAAATCTCCAGCACGTTTTGCGCGCCGCTTTTCCTCTTCGCCTTGGTCGTGTTGAACATTTGCGACGGTTTATACATCGTATCCGCGTCTTCAAAGTACGACTCGTCGAACGAGCCGTAGTTCGCCCAGTCTTGGCTGAATCCACCACCACTTCCTCCGGAACCTCCTCCTCGGTCTCCCGAACCTCCTTTTTTCTTCGTCGTTTTCTTCGCTCTGGGAACGATGGATTCAAATCGTTTCATCGTCCTTCTCCTCCCCGAGAAGCATTCATCACTCATCGCGGTGCAGGCAGAGGAAGACGCCGTCTTCAGCGAGAATGCAAACATGTTCGCGCGTGCGTTATTATGTACCAAACGCGTATTATCTGTGCGCGCGTGTTTCTTGCGTGTATCAACAGAGAGGAGGAAACAACAGAAGCGCGCAAAGTGCAGAGAGAGAGAGATACGATGGGGAGATATTAATGATCTCTCGATGGATAATCTTTCTCTGGTGTTTTTGCTTTGGTGTAAAAAATCTCTCTCAAATTTTTGAAAAGAGAAACGCTCCGTTGACTGCCCCGCCCCAGAAAACGACCAATAATTACGAGGCAAAAGAGTGCAACAGGTGGTCAAACACCAAGAACATCATCGAGAGAACAAAAAGAACAGAAGAACAAAAAAGGAAAAAAAGAAGGAAAATCACACACGAACTTTGTTTTTATTATTCGACACATCATCTTTCACACCCAACCAACAGACACACGAGTTCTTCACAACAAAGAGACTCTTTGACTTTGTTTTGTGAAACGAAGAAGGAGAGAGAGACTGCACGTAACTTAAAAGAAGTGCACCACGTATATATATTCAGCTTTGCAAAAGAGAGACTGCGCTTTGTCATCAAAAACACATCAAAATCATAATCAGCACATTTTTGAAAATCCAAGGGGAGAGAGATGAGCAACACTGCGAAAGAGACGACGACGACCGGCAATAATAGTAACAAAGAGAAGAAAGAAGAGAAAGGCAAAACGATGGAAATGGTGAAATCAAAAGCGAACAAGATTATTGACGACGACGACGATAAAGAAGAAGAGGATGACCTCCCGAAACCTCCGCAATTGAAACCGAAAATGTTCATCGCCCCGATCGTCCTCATGGGAAGCAAACGCTTAGGCATCGATTGGAACGACGAAGAGACCAAGACGAAAATCCGGATGGCGTTTACAATTTCCGTGACCTTATGTTACGTAGTCATCTTCTACATGTACAAGCAAGTGAAAAGGAAGGAGAAAAAATTGAGCGAAGATACCGTGGAGGTTACGGCGAAGGACCCGTACAACAACGGCGAGGAGAAGAAGGAGACGTTGACGTATTTCGAACACGATTTGAGAGAGGTGAAGAAAGCGGGGACGAGCCAGGCGTTCGGGTTTTTGATGACGTCGGTGTTGCATTTTTATTTCAAGTTGAATCCGCCTATCGTGTTGCAATCGATCATGTTGCCGCTGAACATGATGGAGACGCCGGCGTTTCAAGTGCACGTGCTCGGAAAAGACGGGAGTTCGAATAAAAAGTTGCAAAGGCCGTGGATGCCGGAGGAGAAACCGAACCCGTTCGCGGATTTGGCGAAAGTGATGAGTCCGCCTCCTGCGGAAAAGAAGAAGTCGGAGAAGGAGGCGAAGAAGAACGGGGAGAAGGAGGACGCAAAGAGGAAATAATACTATATATATTAAAGAGAGAGAGAGAAAGAAAGAAGGAGAGCGAGCGAGGGAGATTTATTTGTATATAACATACTCACTATATTTTACTTAGTAACAATAAGAATGCCTATCGAAACACCTATCGAAACTCATCCCCGTCGATGTCAAAATCGAAAGTTTTAAAAGCTTTACTCAGCTGTCTATCAGGATATCGAGCAAAATCTCGCATTAAGATTCCAACGCCTTTTTGCCCGATATGATTCATATTATTACCCATCATTTCGTCTTCGCTGCATCCGATGAGTTCGATGGCCACCGTGGCGTCTATTTTTGTCGCAACCTCGCGAAAGCACAGTTTTGCGTGCGCTTGCGCCAGTCGAATGGATGATTCCAACGCGCGCACGGTCGCTCGTCCTAATTCCACTCTGTTTTCTGCGACTTGCCTGCGTCTATTTTGGTAGTGCGCGGAGAGCATTCTTTCCGCGTCTTCGTCCAACGTTGGTTCAAATCGCGATTTGACAAATTTGATGTATTTTTTCACGCGCGAAAAGCTCCAAAGAGCGGTGGATTCGTCAAAAAATTCGACATCTTCGGCGGTTTCCTTTTCATCGTCCTCGTCGGAATCTGAGAGTTGATCGTCACCGAATCCTTTTTGACTATAACTTCGGTAGCGATTTTTGTCATTTGCGGGAACGTACAGTTCTCGATTGTTTATGTTCATGTTGTTGGCGTTCCCCGCGTTTTGACTCGCGCGCCATCCGTCAAAGGAGAACGGTTTCTTTTGCGCCGATGCGGACAGCTTTAACCGCTTATTAATGGTACCGTTGTTATTGTTATCATCCACTTCTCCGAGTATGTGCGACGCGACGCGCTCGTCCCACTCTGGATCTCTGGCATCTCTCAGGACTAAAACGACATCAAATCGAGAAAGCAACGGGGGCGCTAAACCGGTATTCACCGCTAAACTCTCTCGATCGTCAAACGTGCCTCTTCTAGGATTCGTCGCCGCAATAACGCTCGTTCGCGAATTCAACGTGGCAATAATCCCAGCTTTAGCAACCGATAACGTTTGCTGTTCCATGGCTTCGTGAATCGTGGCCCGCTCGTGTTCGCGAATACCGTCGAATTCATCTACGCAACACGTGCCTTTATCGGCGAGGACGAGCGCGCCAGCTTCAAGACCCCATTCACCGGTGGTGGCGTCTTTAACGGCAGCACACGTTAAACCGGCAGCAGTTGAACCGCAACCGGTGGTAAACACGGACCGTTTCGCTAATCGACACGCGGTTTTTAGCAACTGCGATTTACCTATACCCGGATCGCCGACGTATAATAAGTGCACCTCGCCTCTCACTTTCGTTTTCGTCTTGACATCCTCTCGAGCGACGCCACCGACTAAGGCGAGCACCATGGCTAACTTCGCTCCAGCCATACCAAATACTCGCGGGCAACACGATTTCAATATGATATCCCTCGCTCGCAACGGATACTTTTGAGCGCTCGTCGATTGCCAAAACTTCTCGAACGACGCCTTCATCTCTTCGTACTCTTGGTCGTCCTCGACGTCGTTCGTTTTCCGGTCGCCGGCGTTTCCTTCCTCGTCATCAACGCTCAAAACGGTGAGTGAGTTACAATGCGCGACGAGCTCTATTTCACACCTTCTATCCCGACTGGCTTTCAACCATCGTCGACGAATCACGACGGACATGAGGAGTTCGTCGCCGCACTTGACAGCGTCCACGAGGTCGTCTTTTAGGACGACGAGCAAATGTTTTTGCGCACCGCCTAAATTCGCTTTAGAGCGTAAACCAATCGCTCGCAATTCATCGTCGGAATCAACGTCGTCGTTTTCTGAGTCGTCTTCGGGGAAGTATTTGCGTGCTATTCGTCCCGGTCGAGCGGAGGCGTCGTTCCCCGAATGCGCTAATTTTTGCGCGTCCGCCTCGAATCCATCATCGTCGCCGTCCGAATCGCTTTCTTCCTCATCTTCCTCATCTTCCTCGTCTTCGCATATTTGCACGCAAATCTCTTGATAATCTCTCGCCACCGGCATTGTGCATTCCACTCGACGAAACGTTCGATTCGTGCACGCTTTCGTTTTCTTACTCAATCTCTCAGAGTCTGCGGCGCTGTACTTCTCCATCTCCGCCGCGCTCGGACACTCCTCCGGCATCGTCGGTTCTGGCCTCCCATCCTCCAAATTCCTCGGCAACAAAAACCGGTGACCGCATTTCGCGCACTCGTACAGCGTGTCGCTCTCGAACGTCTTCGTCAACCCAACTCTGGTCACTTTCGCCTTCATCGTCCACATGCGACCGGCGTGTTCGTTCTTGACGTACCTGGAAATGTTCAAACTCGGAAAGGAGCTTTTGAACCGTTCAAAGTCCACGCGAACGCGAACGGTTTGTTTCACCTTGTGCCTTCGCGCGAATTCTTTCATTTTCTCGTCGATGTCTTCCTCTCCTTCAAAATCATCTCCTCCGCCTCTTCGCTTCTCCGCTTCCAACTCCCTCCTCAAATCCTCCACCATTCGCACTCTTACAATCTCCTGCGCCGCTCTCGCCGCTTCGTCCAAAACCCCCATAGACGTCGTCGGTCGCGCTAACACCGCGTTCGCTAACTGCGGCAACGCGTGTGCGAATTCAATCGCGCACACGTGGATGGAATGCGGCGTCCGAGTGTCCGAATGTTTTAAAATCTGTCGCAACGCCTCGAGGTGATGTTGGACGAGAAATTGTTCGAATCTCTCCGCGAGTGTTTTCGGTGCTGGTTGTTTCGATGCGTGCAAAGCGAAACCAGACGCAGGAGGAGTCGCTGCTACCATTCTTCTTCCTCTTTTTACGACGCAGCAAAGGGAGTATTCCTGCGCATTGTAAACAATAAGGAGAGCGTTTTTGAAGAAATTTTTACTTTTAACCACTTGAGTAAAACTGAGGCAAATTTTGAATTTTCAGCGCGGAGTATGAATACGATGACAATGACAACGATGATGTTTTGGTTTCTAATTCGCGCGGTCGAGATGATTTCTCTCTCTCACTTTCTCTCTCTCTTATTCTCTGTCCTAAATTTAGCTAAAACCAAACCCAAAGCAGCACTCGCTGATGGCTTTGACCAGTTTCTCTTTCGTCTCTTCTTGACTGACGTATTTCGGCACGCGCAAGGTGAGGAAACACGTTTGGGCCATGGGTAAGTGTTTGGCGGATTTTTGGTCGTCGAAGCGCAGTTTGAAGCGTAAACCGCGGAACCCGGTGTGAGGGAGCTTCCGAAACGCGGTCCAGAAGTGTAACAACGCGTGCTTTTGCTCCGAGTTCATGGATTTGACGGCGTCCCAGAACCATCGCGAGCGCGTTTCGGCGGCGACGACGCCGGGAGCGGTGGAGTTTGGCGGTGGTTTCGGATCGTACGTGGTCGCTTGTTCCCAAGCGGCGACGTCGATGTCTTGTAAACCGCAGACAAGGAGTTCCAAGTCTTCGCACTCCCAACTGCTCACGAGTTCGCGCGGGACGACTTCGTCGAAGCCGCTCGTAAACGCCGCGAGGTTGACCCGAATGTCCTGGTTAGATGTAATAGTATCGCTTTCGTCGATTTGTAACGACGGCGAGGATGAAGACGACGGCGGCATACCGGATGTGTTGTTGATTGGTGCAGTTGAACACCGCAACATGCACTGTTGCGCGTATAAATCGACGTATTCACCACGGTTGTGCTCGTCGACGAAAACGTTCGCGCCGCCGGGTAGGAGTTCTTTCACTCTGTTCGGATCCGCACGCGTCGGCGCGGCGATGGTAAACGCCGGCGGGTCCTCTTTCACCCAGCTGATTTTGGGATCATTCCAATCACACGTCTTGATTGGAAGCAACGTGCGCTTAAAATCATCGTCGACTTGCGCTAACAACTCCGCCTTTAGCGGTTTGTGCAAAAGCGCTTGCCACAACCACGGGACTAACGGCAAATCCGCGGTCTTTTCGTTGGAGATGAGTAAACCGACGATACGCCCGGCAAAGCGTGCGGCGTGCGGAGAACAATCAGAACGAAGCGTGCGCAACGCACCTTCAAATGAAGGTGGGTCGTCGTTATCACCACCACCGTGCATGGCACTCAACGACATCATCGAGTCCGTTCGTAAAGCCTTAGCATTTGACCACGAGGTGAACACCGCTTCGCTCGGTCCCACTCGCGTCGGATGTCCTTCCAACAACGCTTGAATCAAAACTGTCCAGGCTTCTCTCGCAACACCATTTCCAACACCGTCCTCGCTATCAAACGAGCACGTAAATGTTCTCCCTAACAACGGACCGATGGCATTTTTAATTGCTCGCCACGCGTCGTCGCAGGGCATCGCGCGTCGCAACTTTGCCGAAATGTGCGGCACGTTCCCGTGCATGTCTCTCAACAGACGTTTCAAATCGTTCCTCAAACGTAACACACGAAAAGATGGGGGAAAAACGACATTTGCCGCGCCAACTAAATCTAAAGAGCTTCCAAAGTAAAACATGTTCGGCGCAATACATTCTAAACAACTGAACGATCGCTTCCAATTGGCGTGATGGAGAAGGCTTTCAAGAATCTCTCGTGGCGATTCTAGGTGATGATAGGACGCGTGCACGGTGTCACCTGCCCCATTCGAGTCGAAATTGCGCAACTCAATAGCAGCGTGCAAGAGTAATTGGATCATATCCACCAGCTGTTGCGAAGGCGAGTGCACCGGGAACTCCCCGGAAAATTCCCCTAAGAACTTAGATTTACCTATCTGTTGTAAGACGCCGCGGATGCCGGAGTTTTCGCCATCGAGGGCCCATCCAATTCTCGCGAGCGGTTCAACAGCAGCGAGCAGCCCGTCGCCACATCGCTCGAGCGAAGAGAGGACGATCTTGAAGAGATGCGTTGATGATGTTGCAGTCGCGCTGTCATGCGCCGACGCCTCCATCGCTGACCGTTTCGTCGGAGTGCTGATGTTCTTCTTACGATGCTTGGTTTCGCGATAAAGATCGTCGTCATCGTTATCGATGAATTTATCTAGATACTTCGCGTCGACGAATCCAGCTTCGCCGTGCGACCATGTCGCGACAAGCGCAATCAAAAACCCGAATCGAATGCCTTTGCGCGTATTCTTTGGATCTCTGAAATCGAAATTTTGTACCGATTGCATCTCCGAGCCCGGCGCGGGTCGCTTTCTGCTCTTCTTGATCTCGCTTGAAGCAGAATCGTTCGATTCTTTCTCAATCAGCGCGTCAATCGGGGTTTCACCCGCCATCGTCCGCTTTACGGCGGCGGTGACTTCGTTCGCCCAAGTTTGGCACTCAAACAGACTCGTGATGATTTCTTTCGGGAGGGTACTTGTTTTCGCCGTTCGCAGCGCGTTGCGCCAGCGCGGATCGGTTCTCGCTTCTTTCGTTATGAGACGCGATAGGAGAAACAAAACACCAGAGACACCGTCCATTGTTTGTTGGCTCACCGTTTCCGTTTGCGCCAAGGCGCTCAGCATCAACGGCGCACCTTTCGCTACAGCGATGCCCCAATTATCGATATCATCACCGGCGAGACCCGCGAGGACGGCTTTTCTCGCGACTGCTCTCGAGCGCATTTTCTTGTCCGAAACGATACTTTCCTCTGGAATTTCATGCAAATATCGTTTACCGCCAATGCACCAAGACATGAGACATTCGCCGACGTGCGCGAGCGTTTTCCAGTACTCTTGTGACAAAATGCTAGGCGGTTTCCCATCGTTCTCGACAATAGACTCGAGCGCGAATCGAACACACGTCGCCGCCCCTGCGCAAAAAATCGCCCCAGGGTGGCCTTCGACGTCTCGCATCTTTGGGCTATCCGAACGCAAGCCGTGTAAAATGCAGTGAAGCATTGGCACACAGTGCAAGCCTAAACCGCGAACTAAGACGACCATCCAACGACCGGATTCAGGAATGAGTTTCGCCAATCTTTCCGCTACTGGAAATCTTTGGGGATAAAAGTCCGGCGTGATGAACGTGGCGTTTCCTAGAAGCTCCCAACGCACGATGTGTTCAATTAGACGTATAAACATCGGCGAGCGCGATTTCCAACGCCCATCCGGTGGTGGACCAATCGAGCGAAGTTTGCGAACGAGATTTGTGACTGTATGCGTCACGCTAGCAATATCAACCGGGTTCAGATTAGGTCTGAACACACCCGCGCGCGGAGTACCTAGTCGAGCTCTGTCCGAAGGTATGAAAGGGGAGTGTAAATCCATGACTCGACCAAATCTATCATCGCGCATCCGCATCCCTTGAGAGCGTTCATGTGTGGATCTTTCTCTTTCCTGCATCCATTCTCTAGTTGCTCCTCTTGACCGAAGGATGGTGGCAGCGTCAGAGAGCGTCATATTCTCCCTGCGACTGAATATACCCGGAACCCGATGCTCGGAGGTACGGTATCGGTTCGTATCGCGCAGAAGGGTGCGCTCTAAGCGCTCGTTTCGGTCTCGTCGTTCTCTGTCTCTTCTGTCTGTATCGCGCGTAGCAGTCATTCTCCAATCGAATTCCTCGCGTTCCTCGTGCTCACGCTGGGTATCTACGTAGCGCCGATCCCATCGCTCTAAATGTTGCAAGAGTTCTTGTGCGCGACTTCTCGCGCTCCCAACTCCGGTTGTGCTCAAAATGCGGAGTCGACGCATTCTCTCCTCGCGTCTTCGCTCACGTGAGTCGAATGCTGGGTCTGCTTCGTCGTTATCATCATCGTCGTCGACGTCGTGTTCTTCATCACCATCCTCATCATCCATAAGCATCGGAGGAAAACCCGCGTACGGATGAAGTCGAGCACTGTGTGCATCATTAGCTCGCGCCATAGCACCCCGATCAAATCTATTCAAAATGGTATCAAATCTATTCGCCGGGGGGGTATCAAATCTATTCGCACGATTTGTTCTCCTATCAAAGTCTTCTCTTAATCGCCTCGAATTCGCTATAACATCTCGGGCCGAGTTCAAAAAAGCACTATCGTCGTCGTCGATGTCGCCGTCGATGTCGTCGTCATCATCGTCGTCGTTGTTATTGGTAATTGTATTGTTAATATTCCCTGCGTTGTTGTGGTTGTGGTTGCCTCCGTCGCTATTCTCGCCGCCAATTTCACTACCACTCAACACTTTCAACGGTGGCGTCGAAGGTATCCACAGACATTCCCACGTCAGTTCGACCGGCACGCGATACTCTGAGCTCGGACGGGTTGGTCCATGAAACGATTCGTGGAGTTGCGTCAATGCGTGTGGCGGAAGCTGCATCACAATCCTTCTTCGTTCCTCATCATCCTCATCTTCTCTTTCCCCAGCCGCGTATAACTTTCTCAACTTTGAATCGTCCGACGCTAACTTCTGTAGGAACGACATTGTCAGCTTTGGCGTCACCGAATCTTTGCTCGAACATCTCCACTCATCTCGCAACGCGCACAATTCCACGAGAAATTTCGTCGCTTTCTCCGGATGCGTCAAATTCGTTTCGTTTAAACTCGTTCCTATGATGCCAAACACGTAGTCCATGCAGCTTTCTGCGCTCTGCACCAAATCTAAACCTAAGGTAGACCCAAGATTGCCGCCTGTTTTCTTCTTCGCATTCCGTCCTTTCTGACCTAAATCGTAGAACTTACCTCCGATTTCCGAGCCGTGTGATGCTGCTTTCAAAATCGGAAATAAGCCGAGCATCACGCGATTGCTAAGATTGACGTGCACGTACGGTAAATCCAGTATCGAGCACCCATACGCTGGATATTGCATGAGCTTAAACGGGTCCAAATGGTTTTTGATGTAGTCCAAATGTCCAGTCGCTTCGCGTTCGCACGCGCGCAGCTCTTTCAAAATTTCAGACGCCGTATCGTTTGACGCAAGCTTCGGCATCGAGGAGGACAAAAGTTCGTTATCTTCTTCCCCTTCCACTTCGTCGAACGTATCGTTTGCGTTTTTCTTCCCGATCGCGTGCATCCACGCCTCGAACGCTGCGATAACTCTAACTAACTCGTTCCCGATTTTCAAAGCCGGTTCTGACACCTTCGCTAAATGTTGCTCGCACCTCTCCAACAACATCTTCTTCGTCCACGTTTCCGCTCGATCGTACGGCACGTCGTTCGCGTTCAAAAACTCCCTCAACTGATGTTCCGTCGCATACTCTCTCCACGTCGGCTCTACTTTTTGCGGCACCTTCACGGCCATTTTTTTCTTCTTGCTCGTCCTCGTCGTCGCGTCCTCGTCAACCGCCCCGCCGCCGCCTTCCGAAGAAGAAGGAATCTGACGATTCTTCTTCGCGCTCTTCGCGTACTCCGCCAACAACTCTTGTTGTTTTTTGACAGGTTTACCCCCAGACGCCGTATCTCGAGCTAACTGCGCGATGTAACTCGCGATCCCGGCTCGAGCGTCTTCGTTCACATTCTCAATCAAACTGTTGAATATTTGGTCCACCCTCGCTCGAACGTTTCGGTCCATGGTAGTATTATCCGCGGTAGTAGTATTCGAAGGCGTCGGCCCTCCTGTCGTCGTCGCAGTTCCCGCAGAAGTCGTAAACGTCGTCGTCGTCGTCTGATTTTGCGCTCGTCGTCCCCGCGGCTGCCCCTGTGGTGCCTCCTCCGGTTCTTCTTCTCCCTCTTCGCCACCGCGAGGAGTCGTAGTAGGGGTAGATCCCAAATCCTCCTCTTCCTCTCTTTCTTGTTGTGATTGGTGTTGGCGTCGTCCTCGAGAGGACGAAGCCGCCGCGCTGCGCTTCTGTTGGCTTCCTCGTCGAGAAGACGACATATCGAGAGAAAGAAAGAGAGAGAGAGCGTGTGTTTCAAGTCTTCTTCTTCTTCTTCTTCTCCGTCCTTTCTCTCTAAATCTTCCGTTATCTTTTAACTAAATTTCCCCCACAGCACGTGAACGACGAACCCGTTGGGAAAAATAGCAGACAACGCGCTCTCCTTGACTCTCTGACTCGCACAAAACCACCAAAGAAAAAGAACGCCTCGACCACCCTCTCTTTTTGCCGTTTTCGTCGTCTCTCGTTTGTACCGCGTGTGTATGCGGGAGAGTATTACTACTGCGCGATAAAACCGTGTGTGTGTATATCGCGCGCGCGCGAAAGAATGAAGAAGAGATAGTCGCGTTCGAGGAGAGCAGACTTTTTCTTTTTTGACTGCCAGACGGCCCCTCTTTCGATGCATTTTGCTTCTTTTTTTTCCTCAGACTGTCCGACGAAAGACAACTCGAAAGGAAGCGTTTTAGCACTGTTACGACGACGACGACTCCTTTTATTCTCTCTCGTGAAGTACTCTCTCTCTCTCTCTCTCTCTCCGACGAGTGCTGTTATATAACAAAGAAGAATGTCGACTTTGAAAGCCTCTCGCGCGGACAACTTCTACTACCCGCCCACGTTCACGCCGACCGAAGGTGGAGGTGATGGAAGATTTAAAAACACGCACGGCGCGCTCGGGAAACGAAAACAAAGTGGTTTTTTAACGGTACGGTTTGAAGCGCCGTTTCCTATGCGATGTTTACACTGCTCGAACGCACCTTTAATCGCGAAAGGCGTGAGATTTAACGCGAGGAAAAGTAAAGTTGGGAACTATCTGTCCACGCCGATATACTCGTTCGTGATGTTAAGTCACCGGTGTTGTAATAAAGAGATTGAGATTCACACGGACCCGAAAGGGGGGGAATTCGTGTGCGTGCGAGGGGCGAGGCGAGCGCACGAGAGAGACGTGTACGTTCCGGACGACGTCGAGGTGAAAGGAGGGAGAACTATGGAATACGCTGGCATCGATGGAGTTATGGTGGAGAGAGGCAGTGATATCGATCAGATGAGTTCGCTAGAGAAGGAAGAGAGAATGAAGCGGGAAGGGAAAGAACGGTTGTCGAGATACGCCGAGGATCGATTACGGGCGGAGGAGAGATGGAGTTCAGACTACGAAGCAAATAAACGGTTGAGAAGGAGTAATCGGGAGAGGAGGAAAGAAGAGAGAGGGAGGGACGATGAAGGGAGGAAGATGGGGTTTGCGAGCGGGGAAGATGGTGGGGTGAAGTTATTGCCGAGGAGTCGCGAGGATGACTTGAGGGCGAAAATGGCGATGGCGAGGAAGCGAGGACGACGCGATACCACCGGCGTGACAGATGCGGCCGCGATGAGTCGGAAAAGAATCAAGAATGAGTCCATATTCAGCGCGAAAGCGAAAGCGAAACCGAAGAATAAACGTTAGTAATTATTAATATTAGGAAGTGTAAAATACTACACTAAAGCGGCGATAAATCGATGTCACGAATTAAAGAATACCATCTCGGTAAATCGCTCTTCCCAAACGGCGCCACGTTTCGAGGCAAACCGTTTGTACCGATGATATCTTCCATCAAATCCGTTCGCGTTTCAAAATCCGTGCGTAAAACCGCCCCTCGCGTTCGGCAAAAGAACTCCAAGTCTTGCTGAATTTTCTCGCTCATGCCGGCGTGCGCGTGTTTGTTGTTTTTCGCCGGAACGATGAACATGTCAACTACATCGCCGGCTGTGAGTCGACCAGAACCGCTAAACAAGATGCGCTTGCCTTTTTGGCGCACGGTAAAAGGCGTGTTTTCCACTTGTTGGGTCTTCTCGTTGTCGACTTCGATCCAGGTCAACTCCGACGGGTTCGACGGGTCCACCAAAGCCGCTTTCTTAGCACACTGCGGTTCAATAGCAACCGTCCAGCTGACCGCTTTCGCGACGTCAATTTCTAATCGAATGGTTTTTTTATCTGGCCCAGTACCAGTTCTACGCAATTCGGGCATTTCCGACGCCGTCATGTTATTCGCGCGCATATCCGACAAGATAGGTTTTGGGTTATTGACGGATTCGTAATAGCTCAAATCGTACCCACGAACGATACACGCACGGTCTGTTTTCATGGTCACAAAATCAACCGACTCCGTGCAGTCACCGCCAAAACGCGTGTTTAAGCGGAAGTTTGTGAACGCGGAATATATGCGATGGAACATGTGTTTGTGTCCTTCAGCTTGCTTGCGTTGAATCGCGCGCGAGTGGATGCTTTTCAAGCGCTGATCATTCTCTATTCGCAGCTGTTCTCTTCGAGCGGCCTTCGCTTTCGCGTCTTCGTTATCGTAACCACTCTCTTCGCCATCTGTTGTCGTGCTTTTGTCGTCGTGCTTTACATCCTTAACCGTTGCTACAAATGTTGACGTAGGCAGTACTCGCGGCGGGTCCACCAACAAATGTAAGTTGTCGCGCAAAGCCATCGCTACTGGTGCTAAACTCGATCCAGCGCCCACTCTCGCGAGCGCGATGAAATCAGAAGTCACGTAACTGTGCGCATCAATGTGTGTCACGTGCGTCAAGATGATTGGTTGTGGTGCGACGGCAGTAAATCGGATGTTTTTAAACACGCCACACGTGAACGTCGCGAAAAGGAACATCCCGAATGCGACGACCATGAGTTTATACGTTTGCCTTTCCTTCAATGTTGCGCCTAAGGATATCACCGGGACAGAAAAAAACATCGCACATGCGACAAATCCTAAAGCACCGCCAAGAAGTCTATCTAAAGTGTAATACACGAGCGGATGTCCATCGCCGAGTGTTGGATCGGCGCGCGATTGCACCGCGGAAAATGTCGCCACCGCTCGAAACAAGAGCGGCGTGACGACCCATATGCACGGAATAGCGCACAACATGGCCAAATATTGGTTCGGTGATGTCGTCGCGAAAATATCTAATTCACCTTTAGAATTGTGACCGATCAATTGCGTCGTTGTTTTTCCCGCCTTTGCAGCGGCGGCGGTAGCGGCGCTGTTTGAGGAAACCGTATCGTCGTCGTCTTTCTTCTCTTTCACCTTGTTGTTTTCTTCTTCATTGTTTTCTTCATTTGGGACGATGGAAACGCTCGGCATGAAATGTAAGAAACCACTTTGCCGAGCAATCACTGGTGCAAACACGAAAACCAATTCATACATTGCTAAATTCGCGAGCCAAATGGTGGCGTGGGAATCCGTGCGTTTCCTTACCGCCCACGCTAAAACAGACGTGAAGAACGTCTTACCGCTGAACAAACACCACTTGATGGCGTTTTCAGTCGCATATCGATCCCTGAAGGCGACGTCAATTGGAATGAGGTGCCAATACAAGAAACCAGAGGCTATGTTATACCCAAATATACTCCCGATGCATCCGAATGCACCCGCGAAGAGCATAAAGAACGCGGAGTAACTACCTAGCGGCATCGCTTCGCCGACGAGAAAGGCGAGGGTGAACATGGTCATCGCGCCAAATGCTGTGCCCATGAATATAGCAAACAAAGGGATAACAAAACCAACCAAAGGAATGGCAATCATCGCTTTGAAGATGGTATCGATGGCGAGCTGCCATATCTTTTCGCTCTTGCTTTGAATCTTTTCAAAGTGCGCACCAAATGCGTACTTTACGACGAAGAACATCGAAAACGCGCTGAAGAACACTAACGAGCGCAACGAAGCTAACGTGAACGGTTCGGTAACGATTAACTTTGTTTTCGCCAGAATAAACCCCGGTCGAACGTACCACGCGTGTGATTCCACGCCTTGACGCAATGAAATATCTGGATTCAACTCGGAATCGACGTCGGCGAATTGGTCGCGTTTTTGTAAGAACGCGCCAACGAAAGCGACGATGTTTTCGCCACTAGCTTGCGCGCTCCCACGTCGCATGCCTTTTACTCTATCCCTCGACGTGTGATACACGAACGATCGTTCTACAAACGCTAAATCAATCACTGCCGCACCTTTTTCGTTGTATACTCTCCCGTCCGTTTCCGAGGGGATCACCCCGGATCTAAAAATTTGTCCGTACACGCTCGCCGAGTTTGGATACGGGACACTTTCCGCCCACGTTTCCAGCATGCGTCTCTCAAACGTTTCTCCGTGTATACCTTTTTCCGTCTTGAACAGCATTTGCGGTCCTCCACTTCCCATGGATTCTAAATTTACAATCACCGACGGTTTCGCGTTCTTCTGTCGAAACCAAGGGTGTGACTTCATCGTCGCCGTCGCGCCGATTAATCCAACTTCTTCCGCGGTTAAGAAATGAAACACTATCCCCGTCTTTGCCGGTAGAAAATTTCTCGTCTCTTTGTTCGTCGCCAAACTCGCCACGTTTTCTAACACTTCTAAAGCAATCCCGCAGCTTGCCGCGTTGTCTGACCCGCCCGACGACGTCGACACCGTATCCACGTGCACGGAAATCGCAATCACGTGCATTTTGTTATTTATATCGTTGTTATACGGATCGTTGACGTCGCCTTCGTATTCGTCTCTGTCGTGATACTCCTCCTCGTCCTTCCCACCTTTACCACTACTAAACGAAACGGTGTCTCTCCGCCGTCGCACTCGCACGGAAATAGACCTCAAGTTATCGTACCTGTACACGTCCGATATCCCCCACTTCTTCTTCTTCGCGTTGTCGTTCGTCTCCTCGTTCTCTTCGTCGTTCGCTCCCTCGCCGCCGTACCCACCTAAGTTCGTCGTCCTTGCACGACCACTCCTCCTTTTCGGGTTCCTCGTGATTTCGTCCGCGTCTCGTTTCTTCAACCCGCTGAACGCGTCGTCCCGAATTTCAATTTCAATCTCTTCGCCGCTCGCCTTCGTCGCTGAATATTTCTTCTGAATCGTCTCCACCCTCCTTCGAATAAACTCAAACGCGAGTTGTTCGCTCTCCGTTCCAACCGCGCGAGAGCCAAGCTGCTCTATCGTCGTCGCCGTCGCCATCGCTCGCGATTCGCTAAATATAAACGGATTTGAGGACGATGATGCGCTCAAAGCGCGCGGTAACTTGCGGTCGAACGTGACCGAGAGCACGCAGAGGATGAGAGAGAGGACGGTGGTGACGAGGAACGCGCGGTTTTTCTTGGGGGATGACGGTGATAATGTATACGAAAAGAGATGCGCAGTATTTTGCGGTGATTGTTGTTGTTGTTGTTTCGGCATCGTCATCGTCGCAACGTGTCGTCCGCGTCTTCTTTATCTTCTTTATCTTTACCTCGCCGTCTAACACCGCAGACAGAGAGTCGCAAAAATGAAGAGAAATCCCTTTTGCTCGTATTTCAAGAGAAGGAGAAAAAACAAGTAAAAAACCACCAGTCACGCGCGCGCATCTTCATCTCGCATTGGTTTCGCTCGAACAGAAAACGAGCGCAAACGTAATAACGCTCGCGTAACGTTTTTGCATCTTTGAACGCTGCATTTTCACGGATATATCTCACACTCACGCGGCACAGAAGATATACAAACACGAAAGAATACGAGGGGAAAGGCGTGAAAGGTCCACAAAATTTAATTGAAGTCAAAGTATTTTTTTCCCCTACTGCGGGTGCTCTCTAAAATATTCGAATATAGGTTTGTTCTCTTCATCGCGCCTCACGCGCACGCGCTCGTCGTTTACGTCGCAAAATCCAGCGCGCGCGCTCTTTCCCGTCCGCTTTCGCTATAATTTCGTCGCGTGAACGCAAAAGTTAGCACTGGTCTCTCGAGTTTTGGCGGGGTTCCAGGTGCGCGCTTTGAGGACCTAAAATTAGGTAATTTTTAAGCGTTGACTCTGTCATTTAAAACGTCTTTGGTTTGGCATCAGAGAGCAGCGCGTCGGGAGAGGTACGCGTACATGTATTCCGCGAAATCATCTTTCGAGCGTTATCGTCCTCGTCGACTCGTCCGAGAGGAAGAGGATAAGGATGAAGAGGAGAACAACGACCACGACGGCCCTTTTGCGTTCGTGACGAAACCTACTCGGTTGAGAGAGGACGAGGACGATGAAGAGGAAGAGGAGGAGATTTTCTTGGACCACGACGAAAGCCACGATGAAGAAGACGACGATGAAGACGAAGTGGGAACGTGCTCGACAACCTCTACGGTTCTCTTGGAAAAGAACCGAGAGCTCGATGCGATCGCGATGAAATTGCAACGAACGATTTTTGAGTGCGAAAAGACGACGAAACGGTTGGACGAACGCGAGGGGATTTTGTTGCAAGCGCAGGAGAGTTTGCATCGCGATTGCACGAAATTTGAGAACTTTGCGAGAGAGAACGAACGAAAGATGCAGAAAGCGATGGAAAGCGCGAAGGAGAGTAAGATGGAGCGCTGGGTTTTAGAAAACGAGGTTCTCGTGGCGTTGAGGAGGGAGGCGAGTTCATTCGGGCGGCGGAGGAGACGGTGCGAGAGGAAGAATCGGGCGTTGTCGAGCGTGTTGGAGTTTCTGAGAGCGTGTTGTGGACACGGAAGACGCGAAGACTCGTCGTCAGATGGAAGAATAAGTTTTGGGTCGACGTCGGCAGATTTAGAGACTACTATCGCACCGAGCGAAAACGAGGACGAGGACGAGGCGCGAGGCGGCGGCGACGGCGATGACGGCGGTAGGAAATTTGAAGACATTGCCGATATTCTTTTCCGACACGCGACTCTGAAAGATGTGAACGATTCTTTACGCGCGAGGAAGGAATACGCCTCGAGCGCTTCAGAGGAGGCGTTCGAGAAGTTCTCGGAACATAAAAAAGTTATCAAAGAAACTATAGAGAGTGAAAAATCAGCCGTGTTTACCTTGCGCGAAAAGCAAAAAGAGACGACAATAGAGAGCAAACGAGAGATCGAAACGGCCAAAGCGCAAATCGCAAAAAGAATGATGACCGAAAAGTCTTTGGCACTAATATACGCGGCGATAGATAATTTATCCAGTCGGTGTAATCTTTCTTGCCCTGAAGCGCAAAAACAAAAAGACCGGAACGTTCTCGTTGACCCCGAGGACGAAGAAAATACGACAGTCGCCACGACCAAATTCACTCAAGCACACATCGATTTAGAATTTGTGCACTCGCGCGCAAAGGTTCTGAATCAGATTATTTATTCCTCAAGTGCGAATGTATGTAGTACTGTTGTTGCATAAATATGTATACACTTCAAACTATTCTGTTTCTTCTTCTTCTTCTTCTGTTTCTTCTTCTTCTAAAGAGTTCGACGGCGTCAAGCAGCTATCGAAACGCACAATTTCAATTTCATCTCCTCGAACGACCCAACCGTTCTCGTCGGATTTTGGCATTTTCGCGGTAAAAGTAAACGGTGAGTTTCGTTTACCCGCCATCAACGCCCGCAACGCACCAATCGCAATGGTTTCCGAGCGGCTTCTCAGCGTTACGTCCGTGTTTCCGTCCGAAATATCTTCCGGTTTTTGAAAAAATACCAAATCGGAAACGAGCGAAGGTGGGATTTTACCTCGAATGCAATCGCCTTTAGCGTCTTCGAGACCCAAAACGAGCGGTTTGAACACGCACTTCGTTCTCGACTTGTTGACGTTGGCACTCGAAAGTTTACCCGCTGGACAGTGTTTGCAATACTCGTACACGTCCTCTTTGTCTTTGTGGAGTTTGTTCTCGCAAGTGGCGCATGCCACTTGGACGAGTTCACTCGCGATTTCCGAAACGCTCTTCGTGCCGTTTTTCAATCCAGGCACGCGCATGACGCCATCTGCGGATAAGATGGATTTCTTCGCGCTATTCGTTATGGATTTCTTACGCTGCTTTCTTTGGCACTCAGCTGAAGACGACGATGGAGATGACCGCGAATTCGTAACGTCGCGTTCAATTTCCACGTATTTTACGACTGCTTTGAACTCGACGAACGGCGGTAACAGTCGACGCCTGTTTGTCGTACCATCTTCGTACAAGACGGGACGATTGATGACGTTCGCGTTATTATTATTCACGCTTTCAAACATCTCCGCGATGGAGTGCGTCGTGTTTTGCGTCTCAGTCATCATCATCGCGGCGACTCTCTTCCTCGTTTTCGACAACAACATCTCTTTATGTTTCTTTTCCATCGCCGCTTTCACACATTCTCTGCGTTTCTCTTCGACGACCTCTCGTCCGTACACGCGTTCGTCTTCTTCGTCGTAATTATCCGTAAACTCTTGAAAAGTTCTCTCGTTGATGTCTTGGAATATTTCGGAGACGTTCTCAACTTCAAAGCTTAACCTTCTGTGTGTTTCGCCAACCACCGTCATGACTTTCCTCGCGCGCGGATCTTTGTTCGGATCCAACACTCGAACGGTGGAAATCGTGTCCACGAAAACGAGCTTTTTCACGATTTCTTCCGAGGAACCGAAGTTGTCAACTTCGTCTTCTTTATTGTTTTGCACACAACTGCGGTTCGTTTTTCGTTCGTTTCCGTTCAAAACTTCCGCGATTGCAAAGTCTCTCAGCTCTACGCACCTCCCGATTTTATACACGCTTTCGGCCAAATCCTTCGCCTCGCGTTTCGGCGCCGCCGATAACGTCGCCTCGATAAAGTTCGTAAAATCATCACCCGGTCGCTTACCAAGTGTTGGCGATTGATCTCCAATGAGCATGTTATCAAAACATGCCAATCTATTTAGCACCTGCGGCGACTCTGTCGGTTTCGATAAAGTCAGTCGTCGTTGCAACAACTGCTCGTTCCTTTGTCGATCCACCGGTCGTCTCGAAAGCGTCAAGACCGGCCTGACGTACTTCCCGTTGAACGCGTCACCGAACGAGGACTTGACGAAGGAAACGTCCAAAATAACTCCAACGTACTCTTCCAATAAAGTTCTCTTGAATCTTTTCACAAAGCTCGTTCGTTGTTGTTGATGGTGCATCTCAAACTCTTCCTTTTCTTCCTCCTCCTCCTCCTCCTCCTCCCCCGCTCTCCTCTTCGACGACGCGCGAGGAGGCGGAGGACGAAAGCTGGCACCCAAGAAATCCATCCTCTCTTTCAAATGGTACAAAAAAGACATCTTCTCCCCGTACACCCACGCGCACACGGTCAAAACCGCATCCCTGGTCGCGTTATCGTCCGTCGTGCCGAACTTTCGATGCACAGGAACCACTCTCTCGCGCATCTCCT
>Ga0181598_1001820_pt1 | contig 20257 bp, 8 predicted proteins | sample 041ome_4_FD_153295 | JGI IMG/M metagenome (GOLD analysis project Ga0181598, IMG submission 153295) | Coastal salt marsh microbial communities from the Groves Creek Marsh, Skidaway Island, Georgia - 041404US metaG (spades assembly) | ecosystem: Environmental > Aquatic > Marine > Intertidal zone >... | reverse complement strand
AAACGAAGAGGAAAAACAAAATACACAAAGCGCGATAAAAAATACTACAACTACTGCTCTTCGTTTACAACAACAACGCGCGATTTTTGATGATTAAAACTTGAACTTTTTGGCGCTGCTCTTATTACCGTCGTCTTTTTTGCTGTCCGTTTTCCGTTTCTGCGCGCGCGCGTGGTCCTTGACCATGTCGGAAAAGTCCTCGCCGCGACGCTCGGAGGCGTCCTTCTCTTTTTGCTTCTCGAAGGCTTTGCGCAAACCTTCTTCGTCGAGGTTTTCGAGGTCTTCTGGGGCGATGGCGACGTCGACGCCGGAACCGATGGTTTTTTTTGAGGACGTTCCGGAGATGTCGTAGACGCGTTCGGAACCCATGAGCGCGGTGCCGATTTTGGCTCGCTTTTCGCCGATGACTTTGTAGAGTTCTTTTGGTTCGTCTTCTTCGCCCGCGGTGGTGGCGGTTTTGGACGAGCGCTTGCGCAAATCGATCGATTCTGGTTCACCCGCGTCTTCGTCTTCGTCTTCTTCTTCTACTGCTACTTCTTCCTCCTCTTCTACTTCTTCTTCCTCCTCGACTCCCTCTTCTTCCTCTTCCTCGGAATCGTCCTCGGATTCGCTCTCCTCGTCGTCCGAACCAAGCTCGCCAAAAAAGTGATCACCTTTCATGATTGGTTCGTCGTACTTTGTCCTAGCCGTCTGCTTCGCCGCGTTTATGCCAAACACATCGCCGTACAAAGCTCTCCCGTATTCGTCCACGGGCGGTTTACCCCATCCCCCCGGGTGGTATCCGAACTGCGCGCCTTCCGGAATAGGCGCGGATAACCCGGGAATCGGTAATTTTGGGTACGCTGGTGGTGGCCCGTAACGCTGCATATTAATCAACCACGGCGGAGGCCCGTTGTTCCCATCAATCCCTAACGCCGCTTTTAACTCATCCGATAAATTACCCGGTTTCCTATCTCCTAAGGAAATCTCGTACTCTTTGCCTTCGAAATACAAGTCTCCCATCCTCGTCATCTTCGGTTTCGTCTGAAACTTGAAAAATGCATCGTGCATGACTTGATAGTCGATGTCTATCCGACCTAACTTTGCGGTTTTCGTGTCTTTTACTTTCGATTTCAATGATTTCTGCTCCTCTCGCTCCGCGTACGAATCGCGTAACTTCGCAATTCCCGTCGCCTCGATAAACGCCGGCAACTTGAACGGCGGCTTCTCTATCCCTCTCTTCCCGGCTAAAAACGCTCTTTTTTGACTCCAATGTCTCGGCACTGGCACCGCGTTTCTACTCGCTTTAATGTACACTAAAAATTCCGGATCCCGCGCCGTCGTGTCCCATATTTCGACCACCTCCGGCTTCGCGCACACGCGCTTCAAGTCTGCAATTTGTAACTTTTTCATCTCTTTTCGTTGCTTTCGGGTTAACCCGTCGTTGCGGTTTTTCTCTTCTTCTTCTTCGTCGTCGTCGTCGTCGGAAGAAGAAAACTCCTCTCCGTCGTCCTCTCCGCCGTTCTTCTTCTTCTTCTCCTTTTTCCTCTTCTTCTTTTCTTCCTCTCTGGCGATTCGATCGTCCTCTTCCTCCTTGGTCAAAACCTTCTCCCCGTGATTCGCCGGCTTCTCCACGAACGCCTCGAACACTCGCCGCATCTCTTCCGGCATGTCCGCGTCCAACGTCTCCAGCGGCGCCGCGACGTACTCCACCTCCACCGTGCTCTTTTGCTCCCGCTTCTTTGCCGTTTCTTCGTTCTTTTTGTTCTTCTTTCCATCGATGATGGGAGTCGATGATGATTTCGCCGGCGCCGAGTTCTTCTTCTTCTCCTCCAGAAGTCTCGCTTTCGCGAGCTTCTTTTTTAACCGGCGCTTCTCCGCCACGCCCATGATTCTTTTTTTGTTGTTTCGCGCTGATTTCTCCTCTCTTTCTCTCGTTGGCGCTCGAAGGGGCGAATAAAGCGGGGTCGATCTCTCTCTCTCTCGCGCGCGCTCTTTTCTCTCTCGCTTTCGAGTCGAGAGCGCTTTGGAGTAAATTCAAGTACACATGTTTAGGGTTTCAACCGGAGAAAAAAACGCTCCAAAAATATTTTCGAGATCCGCATCTCCCATTTCGTCGTTCCCGAGAAAGAAGAAGAAGAACCCCGCGCGCGCGCACAGAAAAAAAGTAAATGACGAGACGAAGTCCCTCTCTCGCGCGCTGGAAGCACCGGGTGCTCTTCCGCGCGTTTGCTTTTTTTCTCGTCGCGGTTTTTGTACCGTTTCTTCTCGAGGGCGCGCGCGGACAAGAGCAAACGAACTACCCCGCTTTTTCTTCCTCCTCTTCTTCACCTTTGGCGTTTGATTTTTTACGAGAGGCGTTGCTGAGCGCGTTCGCCGAAGAGCAGACCGATCAGAGCGCGATTTGGAACGTCGTGAGAGCGTTCGGAGAGAGCAGAGGCGGAGACGGCGTGTCGTGGGCGGTTTTGAAAGAAGCCTACGAACGGTTGAGTGGTGGCAGCAGCGAAGATGATGGTAGATCGACGAGTTCAAGTACGAGCGCGACGAGCGCGACGACGAGTCGGGACGCGTTTCTGAGCCGGTTGATGCAAAGCGTCGCGGATGGAAGTTTTGGCGATGGGAGCTTAGTGGAATCCTTCGGAGGTGAGGATGATTTTTTTAGCGGAAGAGAGGCGTTCTTAACGAGGATGTTGCAAGATGTCATTCAGTCCGGCGAAGAAGGCGCCGTTCTCGGCGACGGGACCTTTGCAAATCGGGTGATTGAAAATCTAAACGCGGTTGAACCGAGAGATGCGTTGAGGTCCTTGATCGAGGCTATTCAGACGTCATCATCAGGAGATGATAACATCGTGCAATCACTCTCTGGAATCGGGACTTCGTCGTTGCCGCTGACGGATGAAATTCAGTCGGAGATTTCGAGGCGATTGCACCTCGCCGCATCAAGGCTAAATTTCACTGTGAGTGAGAGTGGCAACTTTACCAGCGAAGAGGTGCGCTTATTGGGCGAGAAAATAATAGAAGATGCCATTTTGTCATCCAAAAGCGACGGCGAAAGTACCTCGGTATCGTTCGAGTCCAACTTTGCGCCCCACTTGAGAGAAGTATTTTTGAGCTTTTTCTCGACTTCGCTACGGTCCGTGGTAAACACTACAACAACGAGTACTACGGAACAGGCAAACAACGCTGGCGAAGATGTCACGAATGCCTCCTCATCGGAACAAGCAAACATTGCTGGCGCATCAAACACCGATTTAAATGTGTTGGTGCACGACTCTATACAAGGCGCCATCGACTCTGCGGTGCGTTTTGCTTCGGATATTTTGTTCATGAACGCCGGACGAAACTCGTCATCTGCAAATACCGACGAAGTCATGGCGTTATACGACAGGGTCATCGGTATAATGTCTTCCTCTCGCAATATCTTCACGCAAGTCCTCGCTGATGCCGCCGAAACGAACACCTACGACGACGATGATCGCGAATCCGACACTCTGCGCCGAGCGCAACAACTTCTCGAGGCCTTTCGATCAGCCAACATCGCGAATACAAACACCGACGACGATCAAGTTCGAGAAATGGGTGGCGATGAGTTTTCAAACGCAGGACGACTCAAAGATAGAATCATATATCCTCCTTCAGCGGCGAAACAACAAAGCACCTCGAGACCTCCCGAAGGCTTCAACAATCGCGCGAAGAAACTCCTCATCGCTTTCTCCGTGCTTTTCGTCGCTTCATTCATCTCAATCGGCATTTTCAACCGATATTATTCTCCTTCCGCGAAAGCGCGTCGCATGAACATGATCGTCCCAGAAGTCACCGACCAGCACGTTAACGAGCAACCGTCGTCAATGACGCACCGTCACGCGAACACCAAAGAAAGCCGCGCCGAAGAGAGACGGGAAAGACCGCCGACGTCGCCGCCGGGCGAACGACAAAATAGCGAGGCCGCGGAAGAAACGACGGCGCACCCGATACCGCCCGCATCGGTAAACGGCAACCAATTCGTCGTCAGGAAATCGTCTCTCGTTCATCGGGCTCCGAGCTCGGGCTTTTGAACAACGAGAGATGCCTGTATTTTGAGCTTTTGTATGTGCGTGTAAAATTTTTCATCTCTCGTTAGTTAAACAAAAGTTAGTTACAAAAAACGACCCCTACAGCTGCCCTACGCTCGTAAATCTTTACAAAAACTGTCCCTTGAACTCGCGCAAAGATGCCTCGCAAACTTTTCGCCCGCATGGAATTGGAGGACCGCGACCCGGACGGCTTCAAGTTCCCTTCTAATAAAAACAACAATCGCTCGAATTCGAGCAAACCGAAACAAAAGAACCACGAACACAACAAGAATAAAATGCGAGGAGGGATTCAGTTTGTGCGGGGAAATGTGGCCGAAGAAGACGAAAAGAAACAAAAAGCGGAATTCAAAGAGTGGATGCGCTCGGCGTACGGGGAAGAGTCTGTGACGAGCGAAGGGCTCGGAGAAGCGATTCTGGAACACGTTTTTGGTTTGGACAAATGGAACAACTCCATGCTCGACGAGGAAGAAAAGTTCCGGTTGAAGAAGAAAGAATTTCAAAAGTTCGTCAAAGATATGGGCATCAAGAGCATCGAGGAAAAGGAGAGACTCGAGAAGAAAAATTGGAGGATATGCGAGAAACGGGACAATGAAGCGCGCTCAAAGGAGAGCGGCGATGTCGACGACGAACCGTCTTCTTCTTCTCCTCTGATTGTTATTCCGGCGCACGTGCGAGATCTCATCTTGAAAAAAGTAGGCGTGAGGACGGCGGCGGCCGTCGCGTGCACATGTAAGGAGCTGAGAGACGACGTGAAAGAACAAAGGAAGCGGGCGACTGGGAATTTTAAGTTACGATCCTCTGATGTGAGAGGAGAAGAAGATGTGAGGTACATTTTGCTGGCGTATCCAAACGTGACTGGCGTGACTGTCGATAAATTGAATCACCATCGACCACCGCTGGAACGCTTAGATTACACTGAACGTCTGTCTCCTAGAAAGCGCACGCTTAAAATGATGAAAGAAATTCTCGTCTTCACTCATTCACACAAGAATGTCAGTCGATTAGGATTTACGAATAGCGGATTGGACTTTAGCGACTTCTTGCGAATTTTGTGTGAAAGTGCACGGGAGTGTCATTCCTTTGATTTTTCCGGGAACAATACGGGCGAAGAAATCGGCGAAACGACGTCCGGTATCGGTTTTCGCCCCTCAGCCCTTTTGGATTACATGGTTCGTAAGGAAATCTTTCGCAGGGTCGAAGAATCGAGTTTGCAATGCGTACCCCCATCGTTCAATCCATTTGTACAGCTGTTGTGTCAAAAATTCGCTTATGGAAAGTCCATCAAGGATGAGATGAGAAAAATGTGTAAGGAATTCCTTGAAAGACGTGGTATACCGATGCCGATATGGGTACCCAAACCTGTTGTGGAGTTGAACGTTTCAAATTGCGGATTAAAACATTATTTCGATCTGTTCTTTTACATGGCAGCGTTTCGAAGGTTGAAGCGATTGGACGCATCGAGAAACAGCGAGTTAAATATCAATTATCCCGAATCATGGATGTTAGAAGATAACCCTTCTCATTATCACTCGTATGACGACGGAGACGAGTACGGTCATGTGGGTGAAGACTGTTCGGTTGAATATTTGAACTTGTCGGGCAGCGCAACGACGCGTATCCTTTTCTCCCCAAACATGCAGTTTAATCCCTGCGCGAGCTTCAAGAAGTTGAAAGAGTTGAACTTGAGTGCATCGAAGTCGTTGAAATTTGTTAATCTTACGTATTTGCCGAGTTTAGAGGTGCTAAATCTCGTGAATTGCAAAGAGTTACACACTCTCAAGTTATATTACTTGCCATCGTTGCACACGCTGTCTCTCGACATTTGCAAAAAACTGGAGAATATAGTTTATCAATCTTCAGAGATTCACAGCGATGATGTCATATTCGAAGCTTTGAGTTCTATCGAGAGTAAAATTGAAAGTTTACGAAAGCTTTCGATGAACCAATGCGACGCACTTAGTGAGAACGTGCATCGGCAGTTGTTACAATCGGCAGTAAATCTCGAGCACTACCGTTGCGAAGGATTACATAGTGAGAGTATGCGAGAAGTGCGCATACCGAGCACGTCTTTGGTTTCCGTTGAAATGAGCGGATGCAAACAGATCCAGTGCATACTCTTGAACTCGCCAAACTTGAAGTTGCTAAGAGCGAGAAATTGCCGGTATTTAAAAGATATTCGAGTGAATGCAAAGCGACAACACGCCGCTGGCGTGGGAACGATGGTGGAAATTGACGTAAGAAATAGCGCGAAATTGGTGAGCGTCACGGGATTACGCGTCGATCGATCTACGCGCATATTATCAGGCGGTGCGACATCGTTAGAACGCATACAGTCGGTAGATTAGGTTAGTTCAGATTTTTTTAGACTTGAAACTAATTATTCTTGTAGCAATACATTGCATATATCTAACTATAAGTTGTTGCCAACTTCGATGCCAATCATAATCATATTCGACAACGCGTATAACAAAATCAACGTCACGCCGAAAGGCTTCGTCACCCGAAACCGTTTTGCTGGAACATACGTCAAGCTTAAAAGCAAACTCGCGAACAAAAACATGAAGCTAATCGGAATGTTTGCGTGCGTCAGTAGCGTCAACGGCGCCGGTGATAGCTCCATAGCTTGCAACGCAAACGCTAAACCCAAACCGATGCACATGTTGAACATTGGACCTGAATAACACGCCGCAACCGCCATGGTTGGTTGGCCACTTTTTGCTATGACAACGTCGGCGACTAAATCGCCAACAGAGTTCCCCCACGCCAAGACAGTCACCCCTAAAACAGCCGGAGATATCCCGGAAATGTGTCCTAGAACTGTCAAACATTCGAGCAACTCCGTCGCCGCTAAAGAAATCCAAACTATAGACGTTCCAAACGCTAATGCGAGCGCTAACGGCCAATATTCCGGTTGGTACGAGTGATTCGACGCGACGAAAACCGCGCACCCGACCAATGTCGACGGTATCAAAACGCACATCCACAGCGGTAAAAAACCCACGAAATCGTTCCCGATTAACGCCTGCGCGTCCACGACGTCTTTGACCTGATGCAATAATAACAAAGGCCCAAGCGCGACGGAAGATAACGCGTAAAATCGATTCCATCGTTCTGGCTCCGCGGAAGGTATCGTCATTCGTCTGCACACGTCTAACGGCGCGTGCGCGAGCGCTTTAAAGAAACCGTACTTTGTATTTCCGCGCGCTTGACACCATCTGACGATGTTTTCCCCGAGAACTTCGTGCGCCGGCGGTTCGTCCATCCAATCGACGACACCCATCTCTCTGTCTACTGTACCTACTAGTTGTTGTTCCTTGACATCTGCGCCGCTATGATTACCCCCCACCACGTCGCTCATCGATTCTCCTCCTCCGTCCCGCATCAGCCTTTTCCTTCTCTCTCTCACGTCCGAAACAATCACCAAACACACAAACGCTAAATAATACATAATAAACCCAATCGCGTGTCTCGGATACACCTCCCCACTCGTTACCACGTAACATACTAAAACCGCGCCAAAGAAATAAAACCACGCGTCTCTCAAGAACGCGCCTCTCGGTACTTCAAACGGCGCGGCGACCACGGCCACGGCGCCAACCACCCCTCCGCTCACAAACATCCCCGCGCTGACGATAGCACCAATCATCCCAGCCCCAATCTCTCCGCTCCCACCATCTCCGCTAGAAAAAGCCGCTAAAGACGCAAACACATCCGGCGCTCCGTTTCCTAACGCCAACAAAGTCACCCCGGCGGTATTCGGCGACAGCTGCAACACCTTCGCCACTTTGCGAACCACCGGGCAGAAAAATTCCTCCGCCGTGTCCCCTAAAACGTAAAAAGAAAGGATCACGACGCCTATCAGCGTCACCACGGACAACGTCTGGTACTCTTGCATCGTGCAGTGGTGGAAATAGAGGTAATTCGTGATTGCCGATTCCGTGTCCGAGTTGCATTCGTATTTTTGCACGTGCAAGCACTTGTCCACGCTTTGGTTGATGGCATACGGAGTGCAGTAACTCGTCGTCGTCTTCGTTGTCGCGTCTTCTTCTTCGCCGAGCATCGAACGCCTCCAGCTCGCGCGATGCTCGAACGCAATACCATCGTCGTTGTCGCTCTCCGAACGAACGCTCCTATTATCTCTCACGTCGTCGCCGCGTGGAAACCAAAACGCCATCGACACTCCAATCGCCAACAGAAAGAATTTCACCGCGAACCGTTCGGTTCGATGCGCCTTCCGAAACCGTTTTCGATGGTCCCATCGACGCCACATCTCCGCTTCTTCTTCGGAGACGACGTTCGAGGAGGACGGCATCGTGTGCGAGAGAGAGAGATTGCTGTCTTCTCGACGGGCGTCTCTCTTTTCTCTCTGCGCTGCTGCAAGTGTGTCGCGGGGAAAAAGTTTGAAGAGTTGAAAGAGAGGAGAAACTTGCGCTTGTTTCGCCGCCGCGACGGGCACTCGGGATTAATCGAAACGAACGAAAAAAAGAGAAGAAGAACTGGAAGCGCGTGAAATGCGTGTGCGAGTGTATCTTTTGCTGCTAGTATGTTACTTGTATTAAAAACTCACGTGTGATTGATTGTAGGCGACGGACGCGCGAGCGCGTGTTCTCAGCCTCACAAACGTAGAAGAAGCCAAACATGGACATCGGTGGACCCAGAACATATTAATCCAAATCCGCGATGCCCAACACGTTCACCAAAAGCTTAATCTGGTCGATGAAATCAACGCCCGTCGCATATTCCGTCATCATGCCGACTAACAGGCCGAACATGGTCCATCTCCCGTTGTTGATTTCATTCTTCTTCGTAAACCCAAACACCGTCGAGTCTTCCACTAATTGCTGATACTGCTGCTCTTTGAAGTATTTCACCATCTCTTTCGCTTTCACGCGCTGGTATTCGACGGTGGTGTCTTTTTTACTACCGCCGGCGGAGGCGTCCGCGGAGACTCGCACCGTCGTCGTCGTCGGCGTCGTCGCGGCCGAAGCTCGGGAAAAACGCATCGACGAAGATCTCGACGTCGACGCTTTCATGGTCGAAGAGACGGAGTTTAACGGTCTGAACGAGAGCGAGGTTTGCTGTTGTTGCGCGATGGAAAACATGACGCTCGGGAGATTTTCGTTGTTCGTCGGTGCGTTTTTTTGCGCGAGGGCGTGTTTGTCTCTCGCTCGGACGGACGTGCGAGCTTTTAATGCGTGTGGATTAGTGGTGACGTTGGCCTATCCTTTTTGCCACGCTGGAGGTTTAGGGTTTCATTTTTTGAATCAAAACCCTAAATGACAAAGTTCTAAAAATTCAACGCGTTACGGAGAGTGAGAGCTGTTCGTTTTTTCCCCACTACATCGCGCTTTCGTGGGACGCCGCGAGTGCGTGCGTGTGCGTGCACGAGAGAGATTGGAAGAAAGAGAGAAAAAAGCAGAGGGTGGTGATGTCTGTTCCTTTATCTTCTTCTTCTTCTTCTTCTTCTTCTTCGCCGAGAGGTTTCCAAGCCGCTCGCGAGCGGGAACGAGAAGAACAACAACAACAATTTGAGTTTCTGAAACGCAGCACCGACGCCGGTCGGTATTTGTCCTCCTCGCTCACGAGCGCGTGGACGGACGAGAAATGGATGGAGATTTTGAGCGTTATTCTGAGATGTTTGTTCGCGCTGTTCGCGGTGGTCGTCGCGCTGTTCGCTCTGGCCGCGTTCGACCGGATGAAACGAGAAGGAGAAGAAGCAGAGGAGGAGGAGAAGAGGACGGCGTTGGCAGTTAACGAAGAAGAAGAAGAAAGAGAAGAAGAACAGAAAGTGATGACGACGACTCAGACGACGGAGACCACGACTTTAGAAAACATACAGAATATGTCCGAAGAAGAGCTGCGAGTGCTCGAGCTTTCGGTGAAAATGCGAGACGTTTTGAGCAAAGAGAAGAGCAACGCGTTGAGCGAGGCGCGGCTCTCGGTGGAGCGAAAACAGTTGGAAGCGAAATTAGCCGGTTTGGATTTGAAGAAAGAATCGAACGAGACGATGAAAACTTCGAACGATATGAAGAGGGAGAGTTTAGAGCTTAAGATGAAACTGAGCAGGGAGAAAGTTTTTAGGGAGGACGTGGCGGACGCGTTGAGAACGGGATTGATTGTCGTTTGCGGAGCGCTCGTTTATTTCGGGTGGAACGTCATTCGAGACGCGTGGTTGAACGAGAGCGAGATTTGTTTCTCGCCGTCCTCGTCCTCTTCCTCGTCATCTTCCGCCTTCTCCTCGTTCTGGTTTAAACCTTCGAATGTTGGTGTCTTTTTTTCCACGCTTACCACTCGCTTGGAGAAACTGTGGTGCGTCTCCAAAACGTTCGCCAAAGCAGCCTTCACGTCGGTCGCGAGTTTGTACTGTTCCAAAGTAGTCGTCAAATTTGGTCTCCTTTCCGGAACAAACTCCACCGTCTCTCCGCTTTCTTCCATAGCGTTAACTTTAGGCGTTGGCGGAGGCTACCTCGGTCACAAATTCGTCCGATATTTACACGGCGACGAGACTGCTTTTCTCTATTTATGGTCCGCGTACGTCTTCGTCGTGTTTCTCGCGAACGAATCCGCCGAGCACATCGGTCGGGAAGTTTTAAAGTCCACCCTGCGGAGGATACTTTTTAGAGTCGCGTTAGGTTTCGCGGTTCCTTTAGTCGTCGCGAGCGTGCCGTTTAGCCGTTGATTATGTAAAATAGGTAGATAATGCGCATAGAGTAGCACTCCGAGTAATTGGTTTTCTTTCTCTTTTTTCCTTTCTCTTTTCTCTCTTTTTTTTTGAATTCTTCCCCACACAACGGAGGACTTTTCCACATTCCGAGGGAAAGGGAGTTCTCGTGCGCGGGGGGCTAGTGCGCGCCTTACGATGGCAACGATGGACGCCACTTTAAGACGCGACGACACCAATGACGTCGATTTCATCGCTCTGACGACGAAAAAACTCAACCACTCGATCCCATCCATTCGCCAACGCGCGTTGGAATCGTTACATTTCAAAATCAAATTCAATTTGCTCCCGACGCTTTCTTCCGTGACATCGAACGAAGAGTTGCTGGAGACGTTGCTGAATGCGTTGGATTTTGAACGCGTCGAAGTCGATGATGGTAGTAATGAACGCACGTCCAGTCCAGTCGTGGCTGTTTTGTTGACGCTCGTTCGAAAATCCACGAAGCAAGAGTTGGTTGCGTTCCAAAGAACCATGAGAAAGATACGAGGCGACGCGGTGCTGCGACGGATCGCGGCGGATTGTAAACTGACCGTCGGGAAAGAGTGGATGAGCGACGAGATTGACACGTACTTTAAAGCGAAGAGAAGAGCGATGGTTATGCAAGTGGGTAATGATTATGTCGCCGAGGAGGAAGGAGAAGCTCCTTTAGCACCAACAGAAAGTTTCAACGCGAAGGAGGAGGAGATTCGGAGGCGGTTGAAGAGATACGAGGACGAAGAATTGAGAACGTCAACGAGGAGCGAGCGGACGGTGACGGTGACTAGGATTCCTGAAGTGCCAAGGATGATGAAGTGCGTGAGCTCAGACGGGTCATTCGGGAAGAAGCTGGTGTCGCGACGACGACGACGACGAGGTATGGACGAGGAAAAGAAGAGCGAATATGACATTTTAAGGAAACATTTGACGCAGTACGAACGGACGTTGAAGACGACCATGAACGTCGATGTTTTACTTGGAGTTTTGCGAGCATTGCGAGAGAACGTTTTGAGCGACTGGGGCGTGCAAGCGTTCGTGCTGGCAAATCCAGAAAGCGGGATTGTGAGAGTTGCCTGCGATATTTTAGTGTCGTCTTCGTATAGCAATAGTAATAGCGGGGACGAAGATGATGGAAGGGAGGAAGATTTCTTACATTTAGACCGCTCGGTAGTTTCGCTAAAGCGAGAAGCTATGATATTCTTAGCAGACGTGGTGTTGGGATTGAAGTCCGAGCTATACGAGAATAGAAGCGGAGGTACTAATACTAGCACCAAGGAGTTAGAAATCTACGACGATGACGATGTGCGTTACGATTACGCCGAGTCCACGCGGCGACGGGAAGTCATCTTCTCTCAGAGAGAAGCGTATCACGCACAAGAAGGTGACGATGGTATACTTGATGAAGATGTCACCAACATGTATTATTATCACTCCGTGCACGCGTTGCCGATTGCGCACGCCATCGCGGAAGCGTTCATCTCGTGCGCGAGATATCCGTCTCTGTGCGGGGAAACGTGTGAACTCTTTGAACGATGTTTTCTCGAATGCGATGTGCTGGAGCTCACTAACATCGACGCGAATACGAATGGAGCGCATCCTTCTTCACTCGTCCGCTTGAAAGGATATTTACGCGCGTGGAACGTATCGGGTGCGAGGTCAGTCGGTGACTTTGGCGCGAATGCTTTGTGTTTCATCACGTCTGAGAAGCTCGCCAGATTCGCCAAAGGCTTGGACGTCGTTGAAAATTCAAAGAAGTTCAACAGCATTGATGACATATACGACGATGCCGACGAGGAGGAAGAAGGTGCAATTTTGCGCGTCGACGATACATTGATTAAGAGCTGCGTGGAAAGACTCGACCAATCGGATTCGCACGAAGAGGCGCACAGTTTGCTGGATGCCATGTTTATCATGCGAGCGCTCGGCGGAGGTGATTGTTTGCTCAAATCGCTATCGAGTTCAACTCAAACCGTATCTGGTATTTGGGAACGGTTTTTACTTGTCAAACCAAAAACGGTGAAAGACACGGCGCTCTGGTCGCACATGTTGAGACTGCTGAGTGGGTGTTTGGGTAGTAGTTCTAATTCGGGAGCAGTAGGCGAGGAGAGAGAGCACGCGGTTCGATTTTTAGCATACGCAATTGCAAAAGTAGGCGCGCACGCGTGTCGTCAAGCACTTCTGGAGACAAAAAATCGTCGCACGTGTGACCGCGATGAGAATATCGATCCAAACGTACAGAGAAAAAACGGCAATATCGAAGATTCGCGTCCAGTCTGGTTGAAGCATCCCATAGCGATCGAACGCGAGCTAGAAAGGAGCGGCGATGCCAGTGGTGTTCGGAGATTGACGTTTCAGGAAGTTTTGAGAGATGTCCGTGACTGTTTAGAAGCGCTTCTGCGCGTTTCATTGAACACGTCTTTAAATGTTGTGAATGTGTTTGCAAAGTCAGTCGAGTTTACGAACTCATTATCGTCCGCCTTGAAAAATCCAAGGAGGAGAGTTGAATACGGCTCGTTGGTTGCGTGCTGCGATTCCATCTATGCGTTGGCAACAATGGCGAAACGAACGAGGAAGCGTAAAATGCTGCACACCGATGCGCTTTGCGAGTCGTGTCTTCCAGAATTACTGTGCGTCGTTGAGCGCACGGCGACGAGCATCGTGATTCATTTCGACAAATTTCGTTCGAGCAATACTTTCGACGATGTGTGCGGTGGAGAAGCGTTGTTGGAATCCGCCCTTCTCGCGATTATCGAAGTGTGCGAAAATACGTCTTCGCCTGTAATATGGACAGAAAAGTTTGGCGCATCATTTGAAAACACTTCAAACATTTTACTTAGTCTCGTCGCGCGAACGAGTTCGGCTGATTCATTAGCGTCCTCGAAATCACCGCGATGCGTGGCTCTGATTTTTGATTTGGTCGCCATGCTATCGGCGGCATTTCTCGATGACGGTCAAAATGCAGTCAAAGACATCGCTTCGTGTCAGCGCGTCCGAGAATTCGTATTCGCATCAACCTGGTTCGATTGCGCAAGTTTGCACGCCATAGATAAGAGTAATGCATCTATATCTCGTTATCGTGCCGCGGTATGCGTAGCGCAGATTCTCTCGAGCGTGGCGAAAGATGAAACGTCGCTCTTTGACCACGAGGCGCCTGGTTTAGATCCAGGTTCCAATCACAACGGCGGTCGAGTCTCAATGATTTCATTACTTTCACGACGAAAGCTATGGATAACGTTTGCACGGCTTCTCGAAGAACCCACAGGCACGGATCCTCTCGTCGCAAGAGGCGTTGCAAGCGCCATGGTCGCGTGCGCGCGTGTCGACGTTGTCACTGCAAAGGAAGCCTTTTCGGAATTCAATATGTGTTTAAAGAATTGGCTGCGACCAAGAAAGACAAAGACGGCAGCAGAAGGTGAGATCCACATGCACAGATGTGCAACGTCTGCAAATGTTTCAAAATTACTCGGTTTGTTCATCGTCGGCGAGCGTCTGAACGCGGACGATTACGAGAGCGATTATGCGTTGAAAGCGCGACCAAACAGTCCTGTTTACTATGCGTTGTTCGATGTTCTGAAATCTGCGCAATTGAAGGGCGAGCGCGCTATGCTTTCTTTAGTCGAAATACGAGCAGCGTCATCAGCTGCGTTAGCCATTGCTGCTATGCTCGACGGAGAGTATAGCAATGGTTTGTCATCTGCAGGTGATGGTTTTGCGAAGAGGGATACTCATGGAGACGATAACGCGCGAGGAGATTTGTGCGAGACGACTTGCTCGTTGCTCGAAATGTCGCTCGCGGCTACCTCTACCGTGTCACCGTTGTCGCAAGGTCTTTTTGCATTGATTGCAACGATGTTTAGTTGCGAACGAGCGAGCAGAGATGCCTTGACCTTTGATCCTGAGGAAGACGAAGACGAGGACGAGGACGCTGATGAAGTGCGGCCGAAAACACCGCCGCTTATCGACATTGAAAATGATGGCGATGAAGTGTTTGGAGCAGGAAACGCTACGAAAGAAGACACGTATTTACCTCTTGGTGCGAGACTATCTCGCATTCTCTCGAGAGCGTTCGTACCCCGCATCACTGGTCGAGGTATCGCCATTGATGACGCGAGAGAGGATGATGATTCGTATGGAACCGTCGCGTCTGCATTTCAAAACGTACTCGCCCACTGCGCGAGCGCAAAATTTGAAATGATTCGTTCTGGTTCTCTCGATCTCGTGTTGAAGAGAGTTGTGAGTGAAAATATCGACACGCGCGGCATCTCATTTTGTTTGCGTGTTTTGCAACACGCGAGCTTCTCGACTCCAACGTTTGATGAAGAAAACGACGACGATGACGAAGGAGGAGGAGAAGAGCACGCGTCATCAATGAAACTTCGAGAAGCAGCTTCGTTGGTGAAAAACACAACGTTGATGAACTACAACGGCGTTTTGGTCTTTGAGAAGCTCTTTTCTCTTCTTTTTACTCCTGGTCGAACCACCACCGTCGCATTGACGCCGCTCTCAAAGCGCGTCAGAACGGAACTTCGCGACGCGTACCTCGCCATGGTGACCAATTTTATCCTCGAGTCAGATGAGTTTAAGCGGGGCATTTGCAATGCGACGAAGAATAGCGGCGAAACGTCCTTGTTCAATCGCCTCAGTTCTTTCCTCTTCCGCGAAAAGGAGAAAACAACCCGACTTCGGGATCCTTTGAGCTTTGCCGAGGAAAAGTTCATTCCTTCGACTACAATGGCGCGCGGCGTGAAGCTTCTCTCCTCGCTTTCCACGTTTTCACTGACTCGAGCGCAACTATCTCGCTCCGTGTTCATCGAGAAGTGTTGCGAAATGATTGCTCGTTTCTCCATGTCGGGAGCGGCGAATGCAAAGAACCGTTCACAGTTTGATTTGAAAATCGAGTGCGACGCAGCCATTGATGCGCTGTGCGTCCTTTCCGGATCCGACGAAGACGGCGCGAGACTCTTCTTACGATCGTGCAAAATCAACATAGTGGGCCTCCTCGTGGACTGTTACGAATATGCGGACAACATCTTCGATGAAACCGTGCACGACGAGAATGGACTCGACGACGACAGCGACTACGAAAAAGAAACGCCATCATCCCATTCCTTTCTCCTCACCAAACGTAAACTCCTCCTTCTCCTCCACAACCTCTCCTTCGCCGGCGACGTCGCCAAAGCGCACTTCTGCGCGAAAGCCAGATCAATCGACGTGCTCATCGAAAGCATCGAAAATTGCAGTTACGACCCACACTCCGCGCTGCTCGGTGCCGCCACCCTCCTCTCCCTCGCGAGACGAGGCGCACGAGTCTTAGCCGCGCTTCGTCGAGGCGACCGCGAGGACCGCTTGCGCCGGTGTTCTCGCGTCCTCGGCGAACGCGTTTCCTCAACCGCGGCGCCCGCATCGAACGCGCGAAGCGAGTTGACGACGCTCTCCAAAGCATCGAAACGGTTAGGCGAGATTTTGAAAGCCTTAGCGATCATGGAAATCGAGGAATAGTCGACGCGTTAAGTATGACTTCAAATAAAGCCTTTGAATAGTGTTTATAGTTTTTTAGAAGAATAGATAGAGAGTTTTGAAAGTAGCGCGTAGAAGACGAATTTAATTCATTGAAAGAGACCCGCAGAGAGTTGTTCGTTTCCCGAAAAGTTCTCCTGAACTTCCCGTTATAATAAAGCGCGATTTCCACACACACTCTGCCCTCTCTCACTCTCTCTCTCTGTTTTTTCTCTCGTCGTCCAGAGAGAGAAGAAGAAGAAGCGCGACTGAAGCAGAGCAACGATGACATCGTTCTGAGACCGGAGCGCATCGATAAGAAAGAAGAACCAAAAAGAATCATGCGCGAAAGCGGTGCAAAGGCACGCAAAATTGGAAGACGGAGGAGGAAAATCGAATCGCGTTTGGCGCTCCTTCTCTTCCTTCTCTTCTTCGCGTCGTTCCTTTTCTCCTCCTCGCATTTCTTCCTCGCGAGGACGAGGACGAGTGTCGTTCTTGCGATCGAGCCCCGCGGCGGCATCAACGCGGACGACACGAATAACAACGCGGAACTGTCGACGATTGCGAACGATGATGCTGCTACTAATAATGAGAAGAAGAAGAACGGAGAACAACCGTTGCTCGTGGCCACTTTGGACGGTTCGGTATCCGCGGTGGATGCAAAGACCGGGAAGTTTTTGTGGTCGTTCGATACTGGGAGCGCGTTAGTGCACGCGTCTTCTTCTTCTTCGTCGTCGTCTTCGAGCGGAGGTGATGGAGGAGAGGACGAGAGTGGAGAAGGGAGAGGAGGGGACGGCGCGCGCGGAAGTTCGAGCAGCAGCGTCTTCCCCGGCTTGGACGGATCGTTATACGTGGCTCGACGCGGTCGGTCGTCCTCTTCCGCGGCGGATATTTTCAGCGGTGCTGGTAGCAAGACGGAGTTTTCTATTTCTCGTCTTCCGGTGACGACGAGAGATTTAGTCGAAGCGAGTCCGTCTGTGACCAACGACGGGGCGGTGATCGTCGGCACGAGGAAGACGACTGTTTTCGCGGTGGATGCGGAAAGCGGTGAGATTGTGAGAACGTTCGATCCGGAGACGGATGATTTAGATGATGACTCGGCGTTGAGAGGAAGTGAAAATGACGAGGACGGAGAGAATGGCGGCAGGACGATTGTGTTACTCGGGAGAACGGATTACGCGGTAAAATCCATCGATGCGGTGACGGGAAAGGTGAGATGGAACGTCACGCACGGGGACTTGCGCCCAGTCGGAGGAGGAGGAGCGGGGGACAATAGCGACAGCAACAACGTGGGATACCTAGGAGGTAGCGACGCCAGGAATGGCGATAAATTACAAATCGGGGCGAATAATGCGTTGAGTCGAGTGGATGAATCTGGAAATATCGTTTGGACGACGCGAACGTCTTCGATGCCGCTCTCGGTGATTAATGAAAGAGGAGAAAATGTACTAGGAACAGGTAGCAGTGGCAGAAATACTGACGATGGTGACGGCAACAACAACAATAACGAAGTCACTGTAGGTGCACACGCGGGTGGTTACTTTGCTTTACCAAACGGTGGTGGAGTAGGTGATCCCGTCCGTGATGGGAGTAGTGGTGCTTTAGTCGTGCCGAAATACGGCGAATCGAGCGCGTTGACGAACTTTGTTGTCGGCGATAATCCAACCGAGGACGATTGGGCGTGCATGCCGATGGAACTGAAGAGTATTGTCGAAATGCAAGCGGAAAAAGGCAAGATTGAACGAAGCTTATTACCTGGTGGAAAGAAGAAAGATGAGGAGAATGACTCCTCATTCGGATCGAAGGTTACTTTCACACAGTTTTCGTTTGTCGCGATGGCAGGCACGCTTGTCGTCGTGGTGGGTGGAACTGTGATGTTGAAGTTTCTTCTTCAAAGACAAAAAGTCACACCAGGGGCGAACAGCAGCGATGCCGTTAATACCAACGTGGGTGAACAGCAGCAACAACAACAACAACAACAACCAGCGCTCACTCCTTCGCAAAAGAAGAAAATTAAGAGAAAAATGAAAGAACAACGCGAAAAAGAGATGCTCGAGTATGCGCAGAATGCAAACGAATCGAAGAGTATAATCGGATTCCCAGAAGACGGAGAGGCATCTAGAAGTGCCATGAAAGTCGGACGCTTACTCGTAAAACCGACGGTTCTCGGGTACGGTTCCTGTGGGACAGTGGTGTTTGACGGCGAACTCGACGGTCGCTCGGTCGCAGTGAAGCGGTTGTTGGCGCAATTTCATGAGCTCGCTCGCAAAGAGCTCGCCGCTTTAATTGCAAGCGATGAACACCCGAACATTTTGCGATGCTTTGCCATGGAAGAAGATAAAGATTTCGTGTACGTGGCGTTGGAGCGGTGTGAAACGACGTTACAAGCGCGCGCGACCGAGACGACGACTACTGGCAACACTGTGCCTCTGTTGGACACGTCCGGCTTTCCAACGAGCGACGGCGTTCGAATACTTCGTGACGTTGCCGCTGGCTTGAAGCAGTTGCACTCGCAAGGTATCGTCCATCGCGATTTGAAACCTTCAAATATTCTCATCACCGAGAAAGGACGCGGTAAACTCGCCGATATGGGCGTCGCGAAAAAAGTGAACTTGATCGATGGCACGAGTTTTGAAACGCGTGCGATACTAAACAATAACAACGGTGGGAGTGGCGGTGGTGGTGGCGGTGACGGTACCGCCGGCTGGCAAGCGCCCGAACGACTCACAAATGGCCGTCAGTCGCGCGCTGTGGATATCTTCGCGCTTGGATGCATCATTCATTTTGTTCTCACGCAAGGCAAACATCCGTTTGGCGAAAAGTTCGAGCGAGACTCGCGCGTATTGCGAGGCGATTACAACTTATCGGCGTTGAACCATCTCCCAGAAGCGAAAGATTTGGTGAGAAAATGTTTAGAAGCGAATCCGGAAGACCGGCCTTCGGCGCGCGAGGTTCTCAGACACCCGGCGTGGTGGTCGCGAGAAAAGCGCACGCAGTTCCTTTGCGACGTGAGCGACCGCATGGAACTCGAAGATCGCGAGCCAGGCGAGCGCATACTTCTCAAAACATTGGAAAGAGCCTCGAAATTCGCAATCTCCAACTCTGATTGGCGCACGAAAATCGATCCGGCGATGCTCGAAAATCTCGAGAAGTACCGCAAATACGACGGTCGTTCTTTGCGCGATTTGCTCCGCGTCATTCGCAACAAATCCGCGCATTTCCGCGAATTGCCTCCGCGCATCCAACGCATCCTCGGCGAGCCTCCAGACGCGTTCTACGCCTACTTCGCCTCTCGATTCCCCAACCTCCTCTTAGCCGTCCACGAGTTTGCGCGAAAATCCGACCCCATCGTCAACGACCAAATCTTCCTCAAATACTTTGGCGACGAAGAACAACTCCAAGAGGGCAACGAATCCTGGAAAGACTTGAAAAAGCTCGCCAACGACCAAAAGAAGGAATCGTTAGCGTCGCAAAACGGAAACGGAAGCGACGATTGGGACCTCCCACCGCAAAACTTCCCGGTGCGTCCAAACGCCATCGACTGCGAGTTTTACGTGAAAACCGGAAAGTGCAAATACGGCGAGACGTGCAAGTTCAATCACCCGCCGGGTCTGCACTACCGACGCGTTTGAAACATAATAGAGAGAAATCAATAGCGCATTTAGAACACCATCTCGCGGTGTGTAATTTATTCGTATACAAAAAGAAAAGCAAACATGTATATATGTACACGCGCATCGTATCAAACGCGAGAGAGAAAACGTAGTTTTCAGCGACGAACGAGCGTCTTGTTCTGTGTTCTTTTTTTTGAATCGCGAGAGAGATGCGGAGGAAAGGAAACACACATCACACACATCATAGAAAATTCTGTCTTTGTAATGAAACAATTTACACACAAATCACCAAGAGATTTTTGAAAATTTTTGGCGCCCAAAAACATCCCCGCGCGAGAGCAAAAGAAGCGAGAGAGAAGAGAGATCATCGTTTTTAAAAAATCAATCGTCACACACCT
>Ga0181598_1001813_pt1 | contig 20315 bp, 22 predicted proteins | sample 041ome_4_FD_153295 | JGI IMG/M metagenome (GOLD analysis project Ga0181598, IMG submission 153295) | Coastal salt marsh microbial communities from the Groves Creek Marsh, Skidaway Island, Georgia - 041404US metaG (spades assembly) | ecosystem: Environmental > Aquatic > Marine > Intertidal zone >... | reverse complement strand
CTGCTGATACTGGTGTAACTTTATCATCATGTTCAAATGAAGATACTTGATTAAGTATTGCTGAAGTTGGTGAAATAGTTTCACCTGAACTATCTAGTTTGTATTGTGCAGTATCAGAAAATAATAATAAACTTTCATTAAATCCAACAGAGTTTTTAAGTGTATTAACTTCTGTACCTGAAGCCGCAATATCAATCGGGTCTGTATCTAAAACTTGTGTTGATGTTGTAGCAAAATAATTAAAGAAAGAAGCATTTTCTGTTAATACTAAATTTTCTCCTGATAATATTCCTAATCTATTTTTATAATAAGTTAAGTTATTTACTTTTTTACCAACAAAAGTTGGGTCAGGGTTTGTATCAGCGTCTCCGCATACTCTATCTGTCCAATCTAATTCTTGAAATGTAAAAGTTCCATCATTGTTATTAATCAATGCGTGTGGCATTGTAGAATTATCTAAACCAATAGAGGTAGCAGGTGCAATAGTTTCATTCCATACACCAGACTTTCCTGAAAATTTTACATAGTAATCTGAAAGTGTATCACCTTCTTCTCCAGTAATTTTTATTATTACTCCTTCTTTTCCATAAAAAGGTAATTTACTAAAATCTTGTATTTCATCTCTTATAGAATACATGGCTGTGTTACCAGAACCATCTGAAGTAGTTATTTCATAGTTAGCGTTTTGGTCGGTAGGTTTTCCATAGATTACACTGTCGTATGCTTCAAAAGTAAAATATGACGTAAACCCAGAATAATTTGCTAAACCTTGTGTTGTTGACACAGACGCATTCGTATCTGTTCTTCTAACATTAAATCCAATACCATCTGCGGCACTGTCCCAATGTGTACTTGATGTACCATATAAAAGAATATCTGTTATTTTATTTGTATCTCTAAATTTACTATCGGTGGACGCATCATTACCTGAAGGTAATTGAAAGACTACTTCTAGTTCTTGTGCCATTGATGGGTGTTTCAATGCAACTTTATATTCTCTACCGTAGTTTGTTAATTTACAAACAATTAAAAACTCTTCTACTTTAGCCGCAGACGTTGTGCTATCAGCCGCAACTGTAGTTCCTGTGTTAGCTACAAATGTATAATCTGCTATGTTAACTAATTTAAAATTTTCTCTAGGGTTTGTAGAAGTTAAATAACCTGACCCACTTGCTACTGTAACTGTTTTTTCTGTACCATCTAAACCAAATACTTTTACCCCACCATTATATAATGCCACGATATATTGATTGTCAGCATCTCTTTGTATTTGCCAAAATTTTGTTTTGTTAGAATAAATATTACTGTTGTCTAATGTTGCTACAAAATCTAAAGGAGGTCTTTTTGATAAACCATCTACTAATCCGTTTTGTAAATTTATCTGGTCTTCTCCTTGATTAATACCTCTTTGTGTTGGTGTCTGTTGAGACATGCCATTTAAGAAGTTAGGAATAGATTGTGAAACAACACTTCCCATTTTTAATAAGTCCTTCTAGTAGTTCTGTGAATAATAGAAAATGTATTGCTGTCCCCTTCAAGAATATTGACATCAGCTTCTTGGCTATCAGCTTGATGAAATGCCATTAATGCTTCATTTTCATCTTGACCAATTAATTGTGTAATTTCTTTATCGCCAATAAATCTAGCCGCAAATCTTCTTGCCGCTTTCATTGTAATGTATTGTCTTGCGTATTCTGGTAAATCTTCAAATTGTTGTACTAGAACTAAATCAACTGAATTTGGAGCTGAAGTAAAAACATCAGTATGATTATCCATATCATATAGAAAACCACTTCTTATTGTATAATTATATTGTCTATAGTGTGCATTAGCATCTGCTTTTACACAGTTAGACGGAAGCGGAACTTTGCTATCACTATCTAAAGATAAAGATTTATAATTGGTATGTGTGTTGAAATTCCACCCTTGAGATTGGATAGACATAGATGTTTCGTTAAGAATATTTTTTGCTGTACTTACATCAACTGTTGTAGTGCCTGTAATACTATTGACTGGAGCTTCTCCAATCGTAGAAAGCATTGTGTTAACAGCTTGTAATTCGGTTGTGGGTGTTATTTGTGTTGCCATCTATCCTCTATGTTAAATTTTGTGTGAGAACACTGGGCGGATTGTCAGTGTTAATCTCCGCCCAATGTAAGTAAAGAGGGACTATGCCGCTTCTTTAATTCCGACTGCCGCTTCTGGTCTTAATACACCATGACCCATGCTGTATTTAGCTACCATTAACGTACCTTGTCTTCTAATGTCGTACTCTTTTTCAACAGCTAAATCCATTAGCTTAACAGTTCCGACTGCTGAAGGGTGAGATACAAGAGCAACAAAGTTTGATAGGTCAACTGCTTGAGGAGTTGAACCACCATTAGTTGCTGAACCTGCGTCTGTACCTGAAGTTACATTAGAGTTAACAAAGTGTGCCACAGGTACTAATTCAATACCTGCAATTTTGTGAACTTTACCTTCAGCGATTGAACCGTTACCACTGAAATCAACATTCACTGCATTTGTAGCGTTTGCTAATTTGTAGTATTCTTCCAATCTCATAAAGCATTTTCTGCCTTCTGAAGGAACATAGTTAGCATCAAGTTCTTTAGCCGCCGCAAAGATTGCATCAATCATTGCATTAGCCGCAGTAGCATCTGTAGCAGATGCGATACCTGTGTTTATTACGTTATTTGTAGCATCTCCACCAGTAATACTTGCAGGTGCTAAAGATGCTTGACCAATAGTTTGTAAGATGTGCTTATCTTTTTGAAAAGCCAAAGCTCTACCAATTTCAGTAGAGTAAGCTGACCTTACGTCCCAGTGGTTTTTTGCTTCTTCGATATTCGATACGAATACTGAAGATATTAAAAGGTCATTAATTGTAATAACCTTTTCGTTGTGGTTAATATCTGAACCTGTAATTTCAGTACCAACTGCGTGATATGAAGCACCAATTCTTCCCATTACTGGAAAAGTTGCTGACTTCCCATTACTGATACTTCTAACCATATCAGCACCCTCTGTTTTTGAAGCTCTGTCAAATGAAGTAATAACTTCACCTGCGAATACTTTTAAAAACAAAGCGTCATCACGAGTTGCACCAGAATTAGCATTTCCAAATTTAACTGGACTTGCGTTTGCCATAGTGTTCTCCTTGTTTATTTATGACGTTTATTGATAAAAGCCTCTTCAATTCAGTTATTTAGTCAAGATTGTCCCTCGCAAGGGGTCAAGTTATTTGGCTAAATTGTTGATGGCAGTTGCCACACATTAGTGTTGCACAACTATGTTTTTTTAGAAAAGCCTTTTTTCATCTTTGCATAGGCTTTTACACTTATTGTACTTTTTGATTTTGGACGAGAAGTACCTGCTCGTTTTCTTTTATTAAGATTATTATATAAAGAATTTTTCATAATTTTATAAATCCGAGTTAGCTAATTTTTCTTTTACTAATGCTTGATACGCAGGGTCTTTAGAATATCTTTCATCACCCATAGCTCTTGTAACTTCAGCCCATGAAGCATAACCTTTTTCACCTGACACTGTTCCTTTGCCTTCAAGTAAATTTGGTTCGTTACCATTAGCTCTTTCAAATTTAGCTTTCAATCCTACAACAGCTAACTTTGCAGTTTCTAAATCTTTAGAATTGACTGCTGTGTTGTATGCAGTTTTCTCTTCTTCAGACATATTTTCTGCCGCCCAGTTAGACATCTCAGTATAAGCATCTGCACCACCCACCATATTTTTGATAGATGTTGCTTGTTGGTCAGCTATTGCTTTTTGACCTTCAATAAACTGATTTACATAATCTTTAGGTATCCCTGCTTTTTCTAATGCTTCGTAAGATTTTACATCTAACTCACCTTTTTCAGCATACTCAGACGCAAGAGTGTCCATGTTTAACCCTGCGGTTTCAACTGCTTTTTCAGCTATATCTAAATCTGAATTAGTATCTTTAGATATTTCCGTTTCTTTAGGTTGACTGTCACCAAGTTTCTTTTCTAATTCCTGATATGATTTTGCCAAGTCTTCTACTGATTTAAACTTTTCTGGCAAACCTTCAGGTTTACTTTGTGTAACATTTTCCTCTACTGGCTTTTCGCTAGTAGTCTCTTCTTGTTTTATTTCTACTGTTTCTACCATTTGTTATTTTCCTTATTGTGGTTTAGATAAATTATTGGCAACTTGAGGAATTGCTTTCTCTGCCATTTGCATCATCTGGTCATTTTCCATTTGCTCTTGTTGAGCCGCTTGTTCTTGTGCGAGTTGTTCTTCTGATTTTAATAGACCATCTGTATCTATACCTAAACCAATAGCGATACGTTTGATTAAATCATCTGGGTTTAACGCCTGAACAACTTGTGGATTTATCTGTGCAAGATTTCCTATCTCTGCAACAAATTCTCTTAATTTTTGTAAATCATTTCCTCTACCTAATGCTTCTATACCAGTAATAATAGTTGGTTGGACAGTTCCTTTAGGTAGTTTTGGTATTTCATTTGCTTGTTCCATTCTTTTCATAAGAATAGAAACTAAAGGTAATTGAAACTCTTGTGATAGTAATGAATATATACCACCCATAGCAGTTTCTAATTGTTCTGCCATGTATCTAATTTCTTGTGCTGTAACTCTTTCAGCATCTCTTTGTATTGCTGTGTGTAGTAAAAATGCGTAAGACATTCTTTCTTCTAATTTTGCAATACTTCTTTCAACTACTTGTAAATCGTATTGTTTTTGTGTTTGTAAAACGGTTACGTCTTCTGCTGTTCCAGTAATAATGTCACCATTTCTAGTCATAGCTAAATCTTTTTTTCTAGTAACAGAGTTAGGTCTAACCATGAAAACAACTTTAGATGATGCCGCCGCACTTTCTACAAGTGCTTGTGATAAACCTTCTAAAGATTTTAAATCACCAATAAATTCTTCTACATACCCTCTACCATAATCTTCATTATCAACTCTAACCATTCTTAGAGCTTGGTAAGGCATTCTTTCTTTTTTAAATGTACCTTGACTTTCGGGAATTTTAATACCGTTTACTTCTTGGCAAACATAAAACTCATCATCATTTAATTTATAAATATGTGTGTATAATTCTATATCTTCATCTGATTTATAATCAGGGTCAGATATAACTTGTGCTACTACTTCTTTTCCTAAAGATAAAATACTTGCTTTTTCACAAATCACTATTTCTAAAATATTACCTGAAGCATCTCTTCTAACTACATATTGAGAAATTGGAAACACTCTCATGCTTCCTTTTTTTGGTAAATAAGTTAAAACATTTCCTGCAACAATTAAATGTTTAAGTGCTTCAAATACTGAAACTCTTAAAGCAAGTTGTTCAATTTTGTTTGATACTTCTTTTTCGATAACTGACAAAGATTTCTCTATGTCTGTTTTCATTTCTTTATTTTCTTCTAATTCTTTTTTAGCGTCACCTGCAATAGATAATCTAAAAAATGGGGAGTTTGGGGGAAGTAGAAGTAAAAGAAGTTTACTTGCTAGATTGTTGACACCTCTTGCACCAACTGATTGGAATGGATTATATAAATCACTTGAAGATGTAAAACCTTCAGGTTTAATTAATGAGGGTATAGTAAGCTCACTACACTCTTCGGCTCTATCTAAATAATGTTCTCTTTCTGTAAGTAGTTTATTGTATCGTTCTTTAGCTGTATTTGCTTTCTGTAAACTACCTGCATATTCCATTTATTATAGACTTGAGTTAGTAGCGATATTTAAACCTGAAGAAGTATTTAAAGCACTCGTGCCTGATTTCTTTTTCTTCTTCTTTTTAATATCTAACTCTTGTTCATTTGCCGTAACAAGCTCTGGTGCAGTTTGTTCACCCACAGTTTGTGAAGTGTTAACTGGCGTTGGAGCAGGTTTAGGTGGTGGTGGCATTTTTGGTCTTGAGCCGCACATATTAGCTATCCCTCTCTTTTAGTGTGTTAATAAAATTTACAACGTCCCTTTGACCTGCTTTAAAATAAATAGTTTTAGTATCATCTTTTAAATCAGGTGATTTTTCAGGGTAAACTTTGTTTAATAACTCTATTAAGTCATTAACATTTTCAGGTAGAACTAAATCTTCCATTACGTTTTTCATCTAAAAGTGTAAGGTTAGTCCCAAAGATTACCTGTTACAGTACCTTTGTTGTATTCTGTGGCTCTATTTTCAAAGAAATTAGCATGTTCTACACCATTTAAAACCCAATCTAACCACGCTAAAGGATTAGTTTTAACACCATAATTAGGTTTTAAAGACAGTTGAAGCAATCTTCTATCTGCAATATATCGAATATATTGTTTTACTTCCTCTGCTTTAAGTCCTCTAATACCACCCATTGTAAATGCTAAATCTATAAACTTATCTTCTAAATCAACCATGTCTCTAGCTGTTTGATAGATACTTGCTTTAAATTTTTCTGTCCAAATATTCGGGTTTTCTTTTATTAATTGATGAAACAATTTAATCATGCTTTCAACATGGTGTGTCTCATCTCTGATAGACCAAGTCACGATTTGGCACATGCCTTTCATACGTCCATATCTTTGGAAGTTAAGTAGCATTGCAAACGAAGCAAATAATTGCAGTCCTTCACCAAAAGCAGAAAAACATGCTATCTCTTTAGCTAATCCTTCTAGTCCTTTGCCTTTAGATGCAAACAAATATTCATGTTTATCGGACATCTCTTTGTATTCTTGAAATGCTTTGTATTCTTTATCAGGTAAACCAATAGTATCATTCAATAATGAATAACTATGTGCATGATTAGCTTCACTTGTAGCTATAGCAGACAGCATCATTCTAACTTCTGGTGCTTTAAATTGTGGAATATATTTATCTAAATATGCTTGAGAAATATCTACATCTCCTTGAGTAAAAAACTTTAAGATTTGTCCTATTAAGTTTTTTTCTTCTACAGTTAATCGTTCATTCCAATCTCTTACGTCTTCATGCAATGGAACTTCACTAGGTAGCCAGTGCATTTTTTGTTGCATATCGTATGATTGAAAAGCCCAATCGTAATCAAACGGTTTGTAGTATGCTCTTTTTTTAAATAAACTCATCTTAATAATTCTATTCCTTCTATTATAATTATAACTAACAATTCTACTGCTAAGACCGTGTGGTACACAGTCCATAATACGGATTGTTTTGGTTTTCTTTTAGTTCTTTTTTTTCTTCTTGGTTTGTCTATGTCATCAAATATTGTACTGTATGTCATATCATTGCTCCCACAAGTAAGCCTAATAAAAAACCTACCCATGCACCTGCAATACCTTCACGGTAATACAAAGATAGTGCATTAAGTTCTGCTAGTAATTTTTTCATATTATATTATTCACACGCCAAGCAATCAGCTTCAGGTATGATTGTCCTTTCTACTTTTTTTGATAATAACTCTGCACGTTTAATTGCTTCACTTCTACAATAGTACAGTGTTTTAATTTTCTTTTTCCATGCCAACATGTGTATGTCATGGAGTTCTTTAATATTAACATCAGCAGGAACAAAAACATTTATTGATTGAGCTTGGCATATATATTGCTGTCGGTCAGCCGCATGTTCTATTACCCATTGTTGATTAATTTCTATTGCTGTTTTAAATGTGTCTTTCTCATAATCAGAAAGTTCATCTAAATGTAATACTGAACCTCGTTGAGCTACAATAGATTGCCACACTGCATCTGTGTTTAATCCTTTTTTAGTTAATAGCTTTTCTAAATATTTATTTTTAACTAAGAAAGAACCTGACATAGTTTTTTGCACATAAGCATTAGCTCTAAAAGGTTCTATTGAAGGTGATGTAGTTCCACAAATAATTGAAGAGGAAGCGTTAGGAGCAATAGCTAATAAGTGAGCATTACGCATTCCAGTACCTTCCATGTCTGGTGCTTCACCTCTTTTAATTGCTAAACTTTTACTTTCTTCAACAGCTTGTTCTTTAATCTTTCTAAATATTTTTAAGTTCATAGCTTTTGCTAATGCACTTTCAAAAGGAATACCTTTAGATTGTAGATATGCGTGAAAACCCATAGCTCCTAATCCAATACTTCTTTCATTAGCCGCACTAAACTTTGCTCTAAATACATTTTCTGGTGCATTCTCTATAAAGAAAGATAAAGCATTGTCTAAGAACCTTACTAAATCAGGAATAAACAAAGGTTCTTTTTGCCATTCATCATACTTTTCTAAATTTACTGAAGACAAACAACATACTGCTGTTCTATTTTCATTTGTAGGTAAAGTAATTTCAGTACATAAATTTGAATGATGTACTCTTAACCCTAATTTCTTTTGGGTTTCAGGCAACGCTTCATTGATAGTATCTATAAATGAAACATAAGGCTCACCAGTAGCAACTCGTGTTTCTAATAATTTTTGCCACAACTCTCTTGCTGATACAGTCCTAACTATTTCTTTTGTATGAGGGTCTATTAAATTCCAACTGTCATCATAAGTGGGTTCTGCAATACATTTCTCTATAAGTTCCATAAAGTCATTAGAAATGTTAATACCATGATGAAGGTTAAGACATTTTCTATGTATGTCTCCACCACTAGGTTTACGCATTTCTAAAAATTCTATTATCTCTGGGTGAGACATATCCATGTAAGCCGCATAACTTCCACGCCTTGTTTTACCTTGAGAGAACGCAAGTATCTCACTGTCAACTACATGAAGAAAAGGAATTGAACCAGATGATTGTGAACCACCTGATGTGCTAACACCATCACTTCTTACATGACCCCAGTAACCGCCGATACCTCCACCAATAGATGCCAACCAAGCATTCTCTGTGTAGTGTCCTGTTAATCCGTCTCTACTATCTCCAACATAATTTAAGAAACAAGAGATAGGCATACCTCTTGTACTACCACCATTAGATAAAATAGGTGTTGAGTACATAAACCAAAGTTTAGAAGCGTAATTATAAATACGTTCTGCCATCTCATCATTATCTGAAAATGCTTTTGCCGCTCTCATAAATCCATCTTGCGGTGATGTTTCTTCTGGTAATAAATATCTATCTTTTAATGTGGTCTTACCAAAGTCAGTAAGTAAATTGTCTCTGTCGTAGTTAATCATAAATGTTTTATCTCTAAGTATCTTTCTCTATCTAATGTTAAATAATTAATTTCTACTGGTTCAAATATGTCTAAAGTTTTAAACACCATGTGTTTATCTAAGTGACTACATGTGTAGACATCTAATTGAACCATAGCAGGTTCGTCTTCGTCCCATGAATGAAATGCTATGTGTGATGTTTCAATGGCTTGTAAACAAGTAAGACCTTTATTACCTTCTTTGTCTACATACACTGCAACAGTATCTCCTAATGGTTTCATTTTTAGTTTTGCAACTAACTCTCTTACCCATCTTTTAATAAACTCGACATCTTTAGGAGGTTTGTTTACTGTGGCACGAATAATAATATGCTTATGTTCAAGCATCTTTACTTTCTGTGACTTTAGGTACGCCTTCTTTTTCTATAATAAAGTCAATGTATTGTTTTGCTTTTTTTAAATCTTCTATACCGCCTTTACCTCTCCACCTTGTAATGTACTTAACAACATTACCTTCGCAGTATGTGAGTTTGTTTGCTATGATATAATCAATAGGTTCAATCTCATTGTTTGCATAGTGTGGAGGGTTTTGTATCATATCTGCCATAGTGTAACCTTCCCTGTTTTTTTATTGTATTCTCCATGTCTTAAAATGTGTGCAACCCTAGCTTGTTGTAGAGCTTCTTGTTCGGTGTAACCTTTGTCTTTGTAAATACCTTTAACAATTTTCCATAAGTCTAAAAGTGGAACATTAGTGTATTTCTTAATTAGCTTTTCTGCTGTCTTAATTCCAACACCATCAATACCATCATACCCATCAACCTTATCTCCAGTTAAAACCTGTATCATAAAGTTATAATCAGCTAATCTTTGAGGGATTTGTTCAGCAGTCATGCCATCATTAGATAACGTGCAAGGAATAGTACGCATGTCTTTATCAATACTGACTATTACTCTATCTTCTTGCGTGGGTTCAGTTGCCATAATACCCATGACATCATCAGCTTCTAAGTTCTTCCACACTACACCATTATGTTTTTCCATAATGTGTTCACGCATTGCATTTAAAACTATAGGTTTACGTTTATTATTTCTGTTAGATTTATATGTTGGAAGAATATCTTTTCTAAAATTATTCTTATCTGTTAATGCAACGATATAATCATCTGCTGATAAGTTAGAACCTAAGTCATCTATGACTGCATCAAATTGTTGTTTACAACTATTTTCATTTGAATGTAATGTCCACAGTCCATCACCCCAATTAGTTTCTACTTCATTGTTCGTGGCAATTTGATACGCAAGTATATCACCATCAATTAACAATACTTTTTTCTTTTTATACATTTTTAACTATCCTCTCCTGCATAGATTTGCTTAAATTTTTTGGTAAAAATATTTCGGCTAAAGGTATAAGAACAAACCTGCTTCTAAACCCATCACCACCTGCTTTTAAAGTTTTGATATATTTTTTAGCTAATCTCTTTACAGTTCTTGTATCAAATATTAATCTACAATAATCCTTATCGCCATCAGCTAATATGTGTACCCAATAGTTTGCAGTTGTAGCCATAATACCTGAAGGCTTACCATTACATTCTACTTCAACAGCAATGTTACCAGTTTTAAACCACCAGTCTCTTTCGGTTTTAACTTCTATTTTAGTTTTATCTTTATCTAAAATTGAGGCTAATTTCTTTTCTCTCTCTTGACCATATTTCAAGTCAATATCAAATTTTTTATTTATCAATGTGTTCCACTCCAATTAGTTGAAATTTTATATTCGCCTGTTAGCGGCACTCTTAGATTGAAGTGTTCACCTGCACGTTTAATACATTCTACTGCTATCCTACCAATCTCATCAGCGTCTTTTTCTTCACACTCAATTTGTATTTCATCATGTACCCATACAACTTGTTGTGCGTTCTTATATTTCTGTATCTCTTTGTTAAATTCTACTAACCATCTCTTGCACAATATTGCCCCTGCTGATTGCAAAAGTGTATTGAGTGCTGAGTAGCTGTTCCTAACTTTGATTTGTCTTTTGTCTAAACCTGTTAGATAACCTCGTTCAGCCGCAGATTGTACGCCTTCTATAAGTTTATGTAATGCAGGTAAGTTATTTAAAAATCTTTTCTTAATCTTTCCTGCTTCTTTAAAAGGTTTGTTTATTACTTCAGCAATTTTTTTGACACTTCCACCATATAAAAAACAATAATAGAAACGCTTTGCTAAATCTCTACTGTCTAGCCCTGCTAGTTTTTGTGTCTCTGTATGTATGTCACCTTCAAGAGCAACCTTTGTATATGCTCCATTGTCAAACTTAGACATGTAATGACAAAGCATCATCACTTCTAAAGAGCTTACGTCTACACCTACTAATCGTTTACCTTCTGGTACTGTGAATAATTCTCTACACTCTTTACCAAACGGAGCTGATGTACTAGGGACTTGACCTAAGTTAGGGTATGAATGACTAGCTCTTGATGTAACACATGAATTAGTATTACAAGTGCCATGTATCTTACCATTACGTTCATGCTTTAACCAAGCCTGTGAACCATTTGCTATTTGTGCAATTCTTTTATTTAATAAAAAATGTTCACATAATATTTTTGCTTCAGGATATGGAAGTTTAGATAATATACTGTCATCTAGTTTTGCTTTACCATCTGCTGTAAATTCTTGAGCGTCCCAACCGTACTTCTCTTTTAATCTTTGAGCTACATGGTGTCTGCTTGATGGATTAAATATGGTAACACTATCTTTTAGTTTCTTACCTGTTTTTGTTGACCATCTTTCAGTGACTATTGGTTGGAATACATCTTGCAATTCCTCTGAAAGTTCAGCAAGTCTTGCTTTTAATTTAACAGACAAAGCCTGTGCTTTTTCAGTATCAAATGTAAAGCCATGTTCTTCTTGTTTAAATATAAGTGAAGCTACTTCATGTTCTAAATCCATAGCTTCTTGGGAGTAACCTTTTTCTTCGATAACTTTATAAAGTTTATAAGTAACTTCTGTATCTTGTTTACAATACTCAAGCATCTCAGGTGTAAAAGTTTGCCAGTCAGTTTCTATCTGTTCTTTGTATTCACCTATACGATTGCCCCATGCTTTTAATGAGTGTTTACCTATGCAATCTTTTGGAAAATCTTTTATTGAAAAATCTTTATCTTTGATGTCAGAAAATATTAATCTAGTACCTACAAGTGTGTCAAAAATTTTGCCTGTAAATGTAGCGGAATATAATTTTTCCAATACAGGAATATCAAATTTAATTATATTATGTCCGATAATTAACTCTGCTTCTTTTAATTTTTTAATAGCAGTTTCATTATCAGGTGTAAGTATTTCCCCTGTGTCTATATCTTTTAAAACAATGCAATGTACTTTGTCACAAGAATGTAAAAATCCATTGGTCTCTATATCAAAAACGTATCTCAAACTGATACCTTTTTAATTTTCAAGACGTTTACTGAAGGCATAGTAGTGACGTTACCTACATCACCTAATGTGCCATCATCATTAAAATTAACATCACCTGCAATTATATGCACATCTTTGTCTGCTCTTAAAAGCCAACCTGCTGTAATACAGATAGTAACTTTACTTGCTTTAGCTTCTTTTAATGAAGTCCAAATAGCAGAGGCATTTATATCTTTCCAATAACAATGCACAAATGGTGCATCTAGTATCTTTTTATTTATTTTCGGTAGTTTCATAATTAATGTAATGTTTCTAATTTAACTTCTATATTCCACGCCGCATCATCACCGCTCAATGCCATGCTTGTTAAAGTATCTTGCAACATGAAAGCTGTTTTAATACTTCCAACAGATATTGTTTGGGGGACGTGTGTTGATTTATATTTGGCAACTGCATCAGCAATTAAGCCAGACCAAAACAAAGCGTTTCGTTTATGCTTTGTTGTTGTTTTTTTAGTAGTCATCTAATACATCAGGTGTTGTCTCTGTCAGACAACCTGTGTTTAAATCATATAATAAAGTACATGCTTTACCTGTCTCACCACTAAACCTGTTTTTTAAAATTGTAAGATTTGCTAATTTCTTTTCTGATTTAATATCTCTATTAATACCTATGATTAAATCTGATAGTTGACCTATAGATGCTGAACCTCGAAGACTGTTCATGGTAACTTCTTTACCGTCTTCAAAACCTTTATCACCTTCTGACCTACGAAGATGTGATATAAGAATAACACCTATACCTGTTTCTTCTACCAGTGTTCTCAATTTACTTACAAAATAATCTATAAGTTTTCTTTCATCATTAGTATGTTCATCACCTAATGCTGATAGAGCCATGTGTAGATGGTCTAATACTACGAAGTCTACTTCACATGACTTTGCTAAATATCTTATTTTGTTAAGAAGGCTATCGGCGACTGTGTTGCCAAAATGGTTATATAAATAAAAGTTCCCATTACCAATAGTAGATTTAAAAGTTTCTTGTAATTGTGTTTCACTTATTCCTTCTCTTGTTAAGTGCAAAGGTTTCTTTAGGTGAACACCCATAATACCTAACGCACTACGTTTAATACTTTCTTCTAATGCAATGTAGCCAACACCAAAACCTTGTTTCAATAGGTCTAACGCAACGTGTCTACAAAAAGATGATTTACCTACACCTGTACCTGCTGTGATAGTTGTTAACTCACCTTTTCTTAATCCATGAGTTTTATCATTAAGAGATTTAAAAGGATATTGTGCGGTAACATAATTATCTTCTTTCATTATCTCATCAAATATTTCTGAGCCTAAGACAATTCCATCAGGTCTGTATGGTTTAGCGTCCCACATAGCTTTAACTAATTTATCTTCCTGACCTGCTAACAACATTTCGTTAGGGTCTTTTAAAGGTAGAGACGCAATCTTGGCTTTCGAAGGCGTAAGAAGTTTTGCACATTCTATCGCCGCTTTCTGCCCCTGTTCGTCTTGGTCGAACATAAAGATTACGTTCTCATAACCCTCCAAGAAATCGAGTGATTTTTGTATGTCTTTTTTTGCACCTGCCGCACCTGTTTTAATAGATACAACGTCCCATTTGTTGTTATCCATACATTGTGACATTGTAAGTGCATCAATTTCGCCTTCACATACGGTTATGTATTTACCTTTTCCTTTACAAGTATGTTCTCCAAACAAACCTGCTTCTTTAGGTGTACCTAACCACTGAAAATCTTTATTAGGGTATCTAAGTTTTTGTGCTACTAACTCTTTGCTATCATTATAATAATTAGCAATATGACAAGGACGTGCAAACCATGCACCCACTTGATAGTTATATTTTTGTACTGTATCTAAATTTATTTTTCTTTTATTAAGAGGCAAATGTTCGCCTGTAATAAAATTACTTTCTTGTTTTGTGATTGGTGTAAGCTCCATTGTTGATTGTCCTTGTGTTGTTTTGTTACATGAAAAACAATAAGCATGTCCGTCTGAATAAATAGAATTGGCATCAGATGAACCGCAGTTGTCACATGAAGTGTGATATAAAAATTCATTTTCGTTCATTGTAAGTCTGTAAAGATTTTTTCTGGTTTTAGTTTTTTGTAAACTTCGCTAAATTTTTTTAGCAAAATATTCCAGTTTGTTTTGTGTATAGGTGCTTTAGTTTTGTTCCACAGTACAGCTTCTTCGTTTATCTGCCTGTTAAGCGTTTCTAATTCAAAATGTTTCATTGGGATTAATAAAGGGAGGGGCTAACTTCAGTCTCCCTCCATTAGCCCATAAATAAAAAACGCCCCTAGCTATTTCTAACTAGGAGCGTCTCAATCAACAATCGCACTTGTGTCAAAACACATGCACGATTTGGAGTTAATTGCATTTCTGCAACCCACTACCTCAACCTTGTACTTTGTTTTCAACTTTTTGACAAGTTCTCTTAGCGAAGAGTATTGTTGAAATGTAAAGTTAGTGTCGAGAGTTTTTCCATCTTCAGATAAGCCTCCTACAAGACCTACTGCAATAGAATTTTGATTAGTAATTAAAGGTTGGTTTATTGGTAAAATTGCACCAGACATATCTTCTGGTCTACCATTTTCTACTGTACCATCTCTTTTAATTACAAAATGAAAAGCGTTGTGAAAGAAACCTTCTTTTCTATGAAGTAAAGTTATATCCTTTGCACTTAAATTTTGATTAGCTTTTGTTTTAGTTGAATGAACAACTATAAAATCAGTTCTACTTCTAAGATTATTGTTCATTTAACCACTCCAATGGAATATGTTTGTCTGCATATTTAAAACCATATTTTTCACACCACATGGCATAAGTTGTTGCAGACTTTTTAGATATTCGGCTTCTTGAATTACTAAATATAAATCTAATATCTTTTTCTGGGTGTTGCTCTTTTACAAGTCTCATCTTCTGTCTGTCAGCAGAAGTAAACAAACCTTTTGTTTCGATATAAATATCTTGTTCATCTAGGTAAAAGTCAGGCGTATAAGCATGAGCTTTCTGTGGTTTGACATACGTCAATTTAACCTTCTCATATTTATACTTTACCTTATTAGCATCTAGCTCTTGTGAGATTGCTATTTCAAGACCTGACCTAAACCCATATTTAAGTCCTACTTGATTAGAAGTCAGATGCTTCTTGTATCTCATCTGCTTCAGTAGGTTGTTCTTCGGGTGCAACATAACCATCTTTAATTTCGTCAAAGCCATGCCCTTTTGCTCCTGCACCTGCTCCGCCTTCAACTAACTTGGTTATTTGTACTGCCTTTAATCTCAAAGACACACCTGCTCCCGCCATTGCGGTGTAGTAAGGTATCATGTCTGCTGAAATTTTCATTTCAGAACCAGACCATACTTGCTCTTTCATTGGTGTGCCTTTGCTATCAAAAATTGGTATCTTGATGTCTATTACGTCACCAGATTTCATCATAATTTTTGCTTTAGCTTTGAATTTGAAGATGATATTGCCAGTTGGTTTACCCTCAATATATTCTTCTTCAAAAGGCATGTTTGCTGTTTTAGGTTCTTTACCTTTAGTTTTTTCTTTAGCCATTTCTAAAGACTTTTTCATTTCTTCTTTAATGGATTTAATTACTGTTTGAGCTTCTGACCCTTTTAGAATGAGGTTAGTTTTAAAGTGTCCTCCATTCTCTTTATCAAATTTAGTGTCAGGTGTGTTTAGCCAACAGTATTGAGAAACACCCACAGGTGTTACTATCTTATTGTATGTTTGTTTAGTCATTATTTCCTTATTGTTATTGTTCTCAGTGTTTTCTCCATGTTGATTATTCTAATAGTGTAACTTTACTATCCGATAGTGCATAGGTTTAGGCAAAGAAAAACTTGGATTGATGTAGTAAAGCTAAATTTAAATCACCACTTTCAGGTATTGCAGGTAATTTATTTCTAGTTTCATCAGGCAATAATTGCCCAACATCTAATTTAAACTTTGTAAATAAGTCTTGACTAAAAGTATCTACAAAGGCTTCTCTTATGCTTTGATTAAGTTTATCTATATCACAAGCGTGTGTAGCAAAACTATCATGCACATTGCAAAAACTATCAATACCTTTTGCTTTAGCAATATTAACAGTCTTAACCATACAAGCACTATCTAAGCTATGAACATAGTTAGCCGCTACAGCATTTCTACTTCTTAACTTATCAGTTTCTTTTGTTTCTTGTTTTATCTGCGGTGCAAACACCTCACCCATTAAATGAGACCTTACTCTTTTACTTTTCATTTCTGGGTAGTATTGAAACACAGGAAAGCCTACAGGTGTAACCCAATGTATAGGTATTCCTTCTTTTGCAATTATCTTTGCATTGTTTTGTAGATAATCCATACCTACCCTAGCTGATTTTAAATTCTCACCTATACTTGCCCAAATAATTTTAGACAAATATGTTGCAGGTTTAAACATGTCATCAAAAGGGTGCATTTCTCCTTTGTCTTTTCTTTTGGTTAAATCTTCCACTACAAAGTCAGTGCAAGAGTATCTAGTAGACCCATAACAAATTGTCATAATAGGTCTTTTACATGTAGACCGTTTGACACCATACTCTAACCATTTTTGTGCTAATGGGTCGCCTTCACTAGCTTTAACTTTTAAAGTTTTAATAACTTCGTTAGCTACTAACTGGTAGATGTCTTGTGGTATTTCACTTGGTAAGCAGTTAACTAATTTACCTGCAACTTTATCTTTTAATAACAAAGAATAAATTTGTAATCCATTGCAAGAACCATCTACGTTAACAGGTATATGAGAAATAAACCCATCACCTGTTTCATGGTATCTTTTCCACTCATCACAAAATGCAAGAAATTGAAAAGGATTATCTGCGTCCTCCCATTTACGATTAGCAATAGGGTCTTCAGCACATTCTTTAATCCATGCTAAATTATCATAAGACCATTTTTCTCTATCTTCAAATGATACCTTATCATTACCCCACATATTAGAACCGTGAACAGCTAACCAAAACACACCTCTATTTTCTGTAGTAATAGGTTTACCTAATGAGAAATTAAGCAATGCTTTAGCCCCATTGATAGACTGATAGTTAAGAAATGCAGGTACACAATAAGCTCTACCTCTAAAATCTAATTGTAGAGGAAAGAACAAAGTAGCATATTCTTTAAACTTCTCTGCTAACCATATAATCTTAGCGTATAGAAGCCTTTTAGAGACCATACGGTTGTTTTCTGTATGTACTATGACACTTTCCTTCTTAAACTTTTTGAGTGCCTCTGGGTTGGTCTCAATGTCATGTGGTTTATTTGGTAAATCTAGGTTTTTAATAGGTGGCATACCTCCTATAGATAAACCTTTGTCCCATGCGTTTTGCATAACACCAAGAATAAACTTATTAATTTTATAAGCTGTTCCTTGCATTAAATTGACTGCTGTTGTTACTTCAGGCATAGCAAAGGCTTCTAATTCTTTAGTGAATTTCTTACCTTTTTGTTTAACAAGGTCTAATTCTGGCATTTCTGATGTCCAATAACCGTGTCCGACTACTTTACCGTCCTCTACAGATTTTGGAGGCATAACCATAGGCAGGTATTCTGGGTTTAATAGCTCATTAAACTTATTACGGTTATTAATCCATTCTTTTGTTTTTGCAGTCTGTTTAATAACTTTAACAGTCTTGTGTTTGTGTTGTTCTGTAGCTATTTCTACAAGTCCTGTACTAGAAATAAGCAAAGAAACAAGCTCCATTCCAACGTGTAGTTTTTCAGTAGTAGTCCACTCTTCCCACTGCATAACTTCATCACGTTTTGCACTTTCTCTTAATTTTCTTCTTTTATAATTATAGTTCCAAGACCTTTTGTCTAAGTCTTTTTTAACTGTCTCGTATAACTCTGGGTTTAATCCTTTAAAATTTTTAAGACTAATCTCAGTTTCAATTCTACCACCTAAAGTAATAGCGGTAGCTGTTAGATTTTTAGTATTAGTAATAGTATTGATTACATGTTTTGCCGTTATCAATGCTACAATTTTAGGGTCTACTTGGGAAATATATTTGAGAGCAATGGGTGGTTTGGAATGAACATTTGATATTGCATGTTCTACCCATTCTGCAATGGCTATTGCTAATGGACGTATTGTATTTGCTACAATAACTTTACCGTAAGACGTAACGCTTTCCTCTTCACGTTCTATGTGTGACAGCCTTCTCTTATTTGTGCGGTTCTTTCCAAGTTCAGCAGACATCTTTTCAGTTTGTGTCTGGTCTTGATACGTTGGCATTATTTCAAGTATCTTCATGTATTCTCCTTATTATTGATTGATGCAACTGCGGAATGACTTACAAATTAAGTTCACTCCTTTGCTATTTTATTAGAGGTGTGATAGAGAATAGTTGTTGTGTTTACTTACAAAAACAAACTAAAGGCAACGTGGCGGAATGGTTACGCAGAGGATTGCAAATCCTATTGTACCAATCCACAAGTAAATACATCACTTTTATTATCGTTGTAATTACACATAACCCAACTATCCTCTAATCACTACTTTTCCTTATGTGGAATTATTAATTCCATTAAGGACACTTACTGCTCCCATTAAATTATTAGGTATTAAATGAGAGTATCTTTTTATCATCTTCCATGACTTGTGACCTAACATTTGACCAATCATGTGTAATTCAACTTTACCAGATTGTGCCAAACGTGTTGCACAAGTATGTCTTAAACAATGAATGACAAACTCTTTGTCGTCTTCTAAATTCATTGCTTTTCGCAAACGTCTCCAAGTGTTTTCACAAGTCCAATACTTTAAATGTTTAAACACAAGGTCGTTTCTTTCCGCATTGTTCAACAGTTTAACAACGATTGACTTAGCACGTTCTGTTAGTGGCACACCTCTAGGCTCACCATTTTTAGTGACCGTAGCAGGTAAGTTAACAACATAGTTTCCATTGTTGTTATGAACCATTAACTTCTTAATAGATAACGCCTCGCCAAGTCTCATACCTGTATCAATTAAAAACAAATAAAATTCCAAATAGTCAACCATATTCCATTCAGTTAACAATCTGATAATTTCTTGCTCTTCCATTGGTTCAAGGTATCGTTCTCGACCATTGTCCTCTTTTTGCCATTCAATGTGAGGCACTCTATCAAGATGATAGATAGATTGTCTCTGATTGGCAAATCTTAACATCTTACTGATTGATGAAAGATAACGATTGATAGTAGCAGGAGCAAAACCCCTGTCTTCTAACGTGTCCACAATGTTTTCAATGTGGGTATCGTTAACTTCAGTCACAAGCATTCCACGACCTAACATAGTAATTATTGTATCAGCTCGTTTTGATTGCAACTTTTCCCAACCTTTAAGAGTTAATTTGCGGTGTATCTCCGTTAACAACTTTACATTTCGTTGTTGCATTAGTACCTCCGCTCATTGTTATTTGACCCATTCCAAAAGAGTTGAGTAAACTCTTCTGCCTTTTGCTGTAAGACGTACAATCTTTCTACGTCTTTCCATTGGGTCTTCAAAAGCCTCTAATAGACCTATCCCTGTCTTTTTGTGTCTGTTAATGTCAGATAATTTATAAACATTTCTTGACACTGAAGACTGAGCTATGTCTAAATCTTCACTTATTTTTTGCATTGATATTCCATCTTTGTCGCCGTAAACGCCAACAAAAAAAAATACCGCTACAGCTTGAGCTTCAATTTGAGCATCAAACTTACGCATTTCCTCTATAATCTTTAATAGATTTAATCCGCTTTTCATCTTC